>B570J29032_109958964_pt1 | contig 16481 bp, 14 predicted proteins | sample LakMenEpi16Nov12_FD_29032 | JGI IMG/M metagenome (IMG submission 29032) | reverse complement strand
TCGCCCGGCTGAAAGCTGAACGTTTCGATGCGGTGATCGACCTGCACCATAACCTGCGCACGGCACGGATCAAACGCTCGCTCGGGGTAGCGGCCACCAGCTTCCCCAAGCTGAACATCGAGAAGTGGTTGCTGGTGAACCTGAAGGTGGACCGCATGCCCCGGGTGCACATCGTGGACCGCTACCTCTCCACCGTGCACCACCTCGGCGTGAAGAACGACCGACAGGGCCTTGAGCTGTTCATCCCTGCGGATCGGTGCGTACCCGGCACCGACCTGCCAGCGCTCCATCGGTCAGGCTACACGGCTCTGGCCATTGGCGCAGCGCATGCCACCAAGCGGCTCCCGCAGCACCGTTTGATCGAATTGACACGCTTGATCGAGGGACCCGTGGTGCTCATCGGCGGGCCCGAGGACAAGGCGGTGGCGCGCACGATCACCTCGGCCATTGGCGGCCGCGTGTTCGATGCCACGGGCAAATACGACATCCTCGCCAGTGCTTCCCTGATCCGCGATGCGCGGGCCGTGATCGCGCATGACAGCGGGGCCATGCACATCGCGGCAGCGTTCAACCGGAAGGTGGTGACCATCTGGGGCAATACGGTGCCGCTGTTCGGCATGGGACCTTACCTGCCGCAACATCCCGAACGCGCGGTCAACAGTGAAGTATCAGGCCTCTCCTGCCGGCCATGCAGCAAGATCGGGCATGATGGCTGCCCCAAGGGCCACTTCCACTGCATGGAAAAGCAGGGCCTTCAGAAGATCGCTCAACTTGCGCGCCCATGAGCTGGGACATCTACATTCAGGACCTGCCTGCCGTTGCCACCATCGCCGATGTGCCTGACGATTTCCGTCCGCAAGCCATTGGTGAACGGGAGGCCATCATCGCCAAAGTGCGCGAAGCCGTTCCCTTCGCCGACCTGATGGACAGCGACTGGTTGTTCATCAAGGCGAACGACATCGACATCAGCATCCAGTTGCACATGGAGGAAGGTGAGAAGGTACGGTTCATGGTTGCGCATGTGCACGGCGGCGAGCAGAGCGCGGCCTGCATCGGAGCGCTCCTTCGCCACTTGGGCCTTCGCGCGCACGACACCCGGACCGGTGACCTCTTCGACGGGTTCAGCTTGGACGAAGGCCTCTGACCGGCCTCACATGCCCGCTGGAGGCACCGGCGCTGGCACTACGTTCGCCACGGGCTTGGTGCTCTGCAGGTACGTGAACATGGCGCGCACATCCTCGTCCTTGATGTCCTTGAAGTTCTGCCAGGGCATGGGAGGAAGCAGCGGACGCGAGCCTTCGAGCCCCTTGTAAAGCCCCTGCTTCAACGCACGCTTGAACTGCTCTTCGGTCCAGTTGCCGATACCGCTCTCATCGCTGGTCAAGTTGGCAGCGAAGCTGGTGCCCCAAGGTCCGACAGCGGCCGTAAGGTCCATGGACATCAGGGCCCAGCCGGCGGCGTCCTTTGGCACTGGCGGCAACTGCGTACCGGCCGGATGTCCGCTCAGCAAACGGTCCGGATCGGGGTAAGGACCCTGCGGACCCATGAGTTTCGGCGAGTGGCAATCATGGCAGCCCATGACCTGCACCAGGTATTCGCCGCGCTTGATCAGCTCGGCCTCGGTCGGCTCTGCAACGGCGACAGTCCCGGATGCAGGAGCAGTGGAGGGTTGATCACAGGCCACCACGAGCGCAAAGGCAGGGGCGGCCAGCAGGAAGGGCAGTGGGCGTTTCATCAGTGAACGGGTGGGTCAGGTGGGAACATTATCCACGGGACGGCTCGGCATCCCCGGGTGATCATGCGTCTTGGGACGCCCTGCCCAGGTAAAAAGTTACTGGAACAGGGCCTTGAGCTCGGTCGCTTCCTCCGGCTTCATCTTGCCGCTGAGAATTAGCCGCAGCTGCCTTCTCCGCAGTGCTCCATCGAAACGTTGCTGCTCCTCCTCGTTCGTTGGCACCGCCTCAGGCACCGTTACCGGACGTCCGGCCTGGTCCACGGCCACGAAGGTGTAGATGGCACTGTTGCACTTGATCTTCTCCCCGGTCACCTGGTCCTCCACGTACACATCGCTCCACACCTCCATACTGCTTCCGAACGCACGGCTCACGTGGCTGAGGATCGTGACAAAATCGCCCAGCTTGATCGGTTTGTCGAAGCCCACATGGTTCACCGCCACGGTGACCACCACGCGTTTGCAGTGCCGGTGGGCGCTGATGGCACAACTGATGTCCAGCCACTGCAACAAGCGGCCACCGAACAGATTGCCCAGCGTGTTGGTATCGTTGGGCAGTACCACGTGAGTGGTCTGCGCATAACTGTCGCTTACGGGGCGTGATGTCTTGTTCATGCTGTTGCTCACCATGCGGAGCGCCGTAAAAGTAGGGCCGCCCGATCGCGCATTCTTAGCCACGAATGAACCTGCGCCGAAGATCCGTGTTCCTTTGCTGCCCTTCGCACAGCACATGCTCAAGCCTGGAACGAACGCACCACCACTGACGCTGCCCGACCAGGAAGGTCGACCGTTCGAACTTGCCGGTGCATGGAGCACAGGGCCGATCGTGCTGTTCTTCTACCCGAAAGCGGATTCCGCTGTATGCACCAAGGAGGCCTGTGCGTTCAGGGATGCGCTCACCGACCTGCGCGCCTTGAAGGCCACGGTCGTCGGGATAAGCCATGACACATGTGAGGCCCAAAAGGCCTTCGCAACGCGCTGGGGACTCCCGTTCACGCTATTGAGCGATACGGCAGGCACTGCGCATAAAGCCTACGATGTGCAACGGGTGCTTGGGCTGGTCTCCGAACGCATCACTTACGTGATCGGCAGCGATGGGGTCGTGAAAGGAGCTTACAGCGGCCTGCTCGGCTCGGACCGGCATGTGCGGGAGGCCTTTGACGTATTGCGCGGTCACAGCAATTTGTAGAGCAACACGCGGCCGTCATCGGTGCCGGTGATGAACCACTCCTCCCAGAACAACAGCGGCGCGCGGTGGTGCTGGTCCTTGTTCTCGGGATATTCGAGCTTCCGCGTCACCGTGTCGTCGCGCACGAACTCGATGGTCCCATTGCGTCCGGTGCGAACAGCAAACTCACCGTACGTGGCCTGCGACTGTTGGTAGAATCGATCAGCAAGGGAGTTGCCCATGTCGAGGCCCATGGCCTTTACCGCGCGTGGATCAGGCACCCATCGGTGCTGGATCAATGAAGGCTCTGGCTTGCCGGTCTTCACGTCATACACCACGCGCTTCCCTGAATGGCCGATGAGCACAACGTACTCGCCATTCTCGTTGAAGGCGGCATAGTAAACGGTGGTGCCTCCATCCTCGTTGTAAGGCAGGCTGAGCAGCTTCCTGCCCGTTGCGATATCGTAGATCTCGGCGCCCTTGTTCAGTCCAACCAGCAGATGATCACCCTTGGGCGATACGGCCAACGCAGTGACCTCGGCCTTGGTGGTGCGGATGGTGCGAGCCGCCGCACCCTCAGCGAGCTGTGCCGAAGCTGTGGTGAGCACAAGGGCGCAAGCCAAGGCGCCGACCAAGACCAGGGATCGATAATGTATCATGCGTGATCGACGAGGTGGTGCTGTTGAGCGAGCCACGCCAGGGCACTATCCTGGTCGGGGAACATCTGAATAGGGCGGCCCGGTTTGTGGTGCCGCACGAACACGTTGGCGGCCAATTGGTGGCCGAAATCGCGCACCACGATGGCGTCCGCCGCGATGAGGCGGTTGGACAACGGAGATGAAGCATGCCCCCGGGCCTCGTTGCTCATGGTGGTGCCTTCGCCCACGCTCACCATCAGCAACACCTTGCGACCCGTGCGCTCCGCCTCGATCGCATCGAACATGAGCTGCACCTCTTCTGGCGTAACGATGCGGTGCTCACGGAAATGGGTATGCACGATATCCCCCTCCAAAAAGGATACGGTACAAGCCTCCAGTTCCACCGTCTGAATGGTCGCCATGATGTGGGTTGGTCCAAAGTTACGGCAAGGGGAGGGGGAAAGGACGGGGATCAGCGCACCAGCAACCAAGCGCTGCCACCACCGACCGCACGTATCTCGGACATCGCCGCTTGGGCAGAAGCACGGTCCACATAACTGCCGAAGGCCACCGGATGAAGGTCGCCGTTCTTCGGCAGGCGCACAGCGGGATAGCCTTTCGCTACCAGCTCGTTCAGCAGGCGATCGGCGTTCTCGGGCTGCGCGAAACAGCCACCGATCACGTGGAACCGCGCACGAACGTTCACCGGCTCGGCACTTGGAACGGCAACGGCCGTGCTCTCTGGTGCGGCCGCAGTGCCCAGGTCCACGTGTAACACGATGTTCTCTTCCGGGACCAGCTCGACCATGACGGTGCCGGTACCGGTCTTGGGAAGTTCCACATGCGCCACCTGCGATACACCCGGAGGTGTGACCTGCTCAAGGGCCACATAGGTGCGCTCAGGACGGTCGGCGAACGGGTCGAAACCGCTCCATTGCGCTGCATCAGGACCACCCATGCGATACGCCCATAAAGCGGCCGCGGTGAACAGGAGGCCGGCCACGGCCGCCGCCGCCCACACCCACGTGGTACGGCGCCCGGTGGATGCTTCTTCCACTGGCGCTGCAATGGGCAGTGCGATCACAGGTGTGCCCTCGGTGCGCTGCACAGGCACGGCCGCCACTGGTCGGAGGCCATGGGCATCCTTCAGGTACTGGCCCCTGGGATCGGGGTCGAACTGGAGATTGTGCTCCGCATCACGATAGAAAATGCCGATCAATGGCAATTCCACCCGACCATTGCGCTGAAGGCCGTGTTGCCAGGCGTTCACGTCGGTGGCGATACGCCCGGTGGCCTGGTCGAACCCGATGCCTTCCCGTTTCGAAATACGGTCCGCCAGAAGGCCGTCATTGCGTAGCAGGTTCCTGTTGAAGCTCAGGTCCTTGCCTGGCGGATGTACCACGTTCCGGGCCTCGTCCAACCGGGCGGGGCGGTAATGCGTGAGCAGACCACCCAATTCCGGCACGATCACCAGGTCGTGGTCGTACAGCAGTTCGCGGATGTCCTTCTCGATCGCCATTCTTCGCCGCGGCCAAATTACAACGCCGCCACCCTGCGCCGCGCCTCTTCCAGATCGGCGGGTGTATCCACGCAGAAAGAGGGATGCTCCGTGAGGCCGATCCGTACGCGGAAACCGTTCTCCAACCAGCGCAACTGCTCCAACGATTCGGCCTTTTCCAAAGAGGAAGGGACCAAACGGACCAGCTTGGCCAGTACCTCGCAGCGGTAGGCGTACAAGCCTACATGCTTCAGATAGCGGTACTGGGCGCTTCGGGGGCCGGGTGCCGTGTTGCGCAGGAAGGGAATGGCCGCCCGGCTGAAATACAGCGCATCCATGTCCACTGTGGTGGTGATGAGCACCTCGCCGGCATCGTCCAGGTCACGATCATCAGTGACCACTTGTGCCAGTGTGGCAATACCGCCCGGGGCCTCAGCGAGCGCTGCACAGAGCTCATCGATCTGTTCTGGAACGATGAAGGGCTCGTCGCCTTGGATGTTCACCACGGCATCGAAGCGTTCGGCACCGGCCAACAACAGTGCTTCATGGCATCGGTCGGTACCACTTGGGTGGTCCGGCGATGTCATCACGGCCTTCCCTCCAACACTCAGCACATGATCGGCAATGCGCTCATCATCCGTGGCCACCACCACTTCGGAGAGTCCTCTGGCCAACAGGCACTGCTCCAGTACACGCTGCACCATGGTGCGCCCACCGATGTCCACCAAGGGTTTCCCGGGCAGGCGGCTGCTGGCAAAGCGGGCGGGTATCACACCCAGAATACGAAGGTGTTTCGTCATTGTTCCACCGTGGGTTCATGAACAGTCACCTCGAACCGGTCCACCACGGCCGGCAAGGTATCGCGCAGCCAACCATACACGAGCAACAGGTCGTCCGGGCGTCGAACCTCGGGGCTTTGGTACCAATAGTGCATTTCCATCCATTGCCCGGCACGCGTTCCGGAGGTGTCCGCGTCACGCGCCAGGTAGGCGTAGCTATGTCCCTTGTGCTCGAAGGTGGTCACCAGGGATACCGCCGGATAACGGCCATCCGAAGGCCGATGGATACGGCACGACACGTGCAGCCAGACATGGTCCGCGTTCGAGATCTGCGACCACGGCAGTCTGATGGCCGGTGTGAACTCACGTCCCTTTTGCAACAACCAGGCGGACCCGCCGTCGAAGACCAGCGAGTCCGTGCGGCCCGAAACATCCAGTTCGGTCCGTTCACTATCAAAACCCATCACCACCAGTGGCCATGCTTTGTAGCCCCGCAGATCGGGCGTGCCATGCTCCATGGTGAGCGAGCGCTCAACGGACCAGAGCTTCTCCAAGCCTTCCGGTCTCGACAGCCGTGCGAATACTGCTTTGTAAGCCGGCCAGGTCATGCGCGAAGTATGGATAAGACCCAAGGTGCCTTGATAGATCTGGAAGAGATTGAACAGCGTGAGCCCCAGGAGCAGCATCAGTCCCGTGGTCCTCCATGCCATCGTGCGCTCACGCAACCATTGCAGCACGGCACCCAGTGGAAGCGCCATCACCGCATAGCTCTGCACCAAGGCGCGTTGACCAAAACTATCGGCATACCACCAACACGACCAGCTGGACACGATGTACAGGTTGAACGCGAAGAACACCACGATGGACCAGCGCAAGGAAGGCAGGTGCCGGCGCAGGAGGAAAAGCCCCATGGTGGCCACGGCCATCAGCGGCGTGTAGATGTACCACCCCTTGCGGAAACTGAAAAGCACTTCCCACGTGTACGGATGCAGGAACTCGAAGCCTTCTCCGGGGTTGTTGTAGCTCATGTACAGGAACTTCCCCGTGAGCCATTTCCAGTAGAGCAATTGGGGGGCGCCCACGACGAGCAGCACCATCACCACCAGGACCAGTTGCCCTTTCCATGCCCAAAGCCCTTTCAAGTGTTGCCGCCACATGGACGGATGGTCGAGACCATAGAGAAGCGGAATGAACACGCACACCGCCTCCGACGGACGCGCGAGGGCGAGCAGACCCATCACTGCCGCAAGCCGGAGCGCATCGCCAAGCCGATGGTCCTTATGCCATCGCAGGGTGTACCAGAGCACCGCTGCATACAGCGTGAACAGGAAAACATGCGGCATTCCGGTGGAGTACAGGGACTGGTGAACGTAGTTGGTGCCCATGACCACCAGGGCCAGAATGGCGGCCACAATGCCTTCTGAAAAGAAGGACCGCAACACCCTTCGCAACAACAACAGTCCGACCAACGCATAGCAGAGCATGGCCAGAATGATGGCCCATTGATAGGGTGCTGAAAAACCATCGGCGGGTGCTCCTGTGATCAGCGCCGCGACATGGCCTGCCAGGAAAAAAGGCAGCCACAGCACCGCCATGCCCATGGGATACTTCAACACCCACGCCCCTTCCGGTTGTTGCTGCACCTGATACAGCGTGGCGGTGCTATTGTACTGCTCCACGGCCTTTTGCACCCACCCGATGTCGTGAATGGCCGGGTCGTGGTGGATGAAGGTGGCCGGCAGGTAGAGGTAATAGCCGAAGGTATCCCAGCTCAGGATGTTGACCGGCGGTGTCCGGAACAAAGCGGTCGCGATGATGCACCAAAGCACGAGCGTTGTGCCCAGCGGCCAAGGAACTGCACAACGCTGGATCACCGTCATAGGTTCACCGTAAGCTGCACCTGGATGCTACGTGGCGCCTCAATGGACAGGGGGCGCAGCGAATACACCTCGTTCGTCAGGTTGTTCACAATGACCGCCACACGTGCCACCTCCGTTAGGTCAACACCAACGCGCGCATCCACCAGCCAATCGCCGGTGGTGTGCTCCGACATCCACTGGCCCACGCCCGTGGTCAAAAGCCCGCTTTCGTCCAGGTCCACGAACACCCGGTCGATGTTGCGCACATGGCTGTTGTAGCGCACGCTAACACCGGCCATGAGGCGCTTGTAGTCGGTCTGGAGGTCCGCGCGAAAGAGGTTCTGGACCCGGAACTTCAGGATGTTGTCCGTGGGGTTGTAACTGGTGTTCGTGTAGGTCGCCGGCGGGAACCCGGGAGCAACCGATGTGGCATACACCTGATCAGGCGTGGTGGAGACCGGCAAGGTGTGCGTGTAGCCCATCAACATGGTGAGGTCCACCTTGCCGACCGTGCCCTTGCCCACCAGCTCGAACTCGTAACCGGAAACACGCGCACCCCCGGTGTTCACGCTCTTGAAACCAAGTCCGAAAAGGTTGCCCGTGCCCTGGCTCGCGGCCCACTGCCCGAAGGTGAATTCCACGTAATCCTGGAAATCCTGCTGGAACACCACCGCGTCCAAATAGCCCATGAAATTGCCCAGCTTGAACCCTTGCTTCACGCCCCCTTCAATGTTCCAGCTCTGCTCGGCGCGGAGAGCCTCGTTCGGATAGATGTTCAACAGGCCGACCGCTGTACGGATGTACCGCTCACCGATGGTGGGATACCGGAATCCCTGGCCATAGCTCGCACGCAGATACGTGGCCTTATGCACCTGGTAGGTGGCCCCGGCGCGGAAAACGGGTTGGGCCGTGTCGGCATCGTTCACGCGGAACTGCTCGTAGCGCATGCCAAGGGATATGGCCAGCTTGTCAAACAGCTTCTTGTCCAATTGGAGGTAGGCGGCCAGGTTCGCGGACGTGTTCCGGTCCCTGCCATCAAGTCCTCCCCGGTAGAGCTCGGCAATGGAATTGGTACCACGACCCACAATACCGGCAGTGATCATGGTCTGTCCCAGCAGGTCGACCTCCTGTTGCACCTGGTACTCCCCGTAGATGGTGCTGTTCGCATTGCTCTGGTCGTTATCGTTGTCGAACTCCTGCCGGTGGAAACGGCCGCGCAAGGTGTGCCGGGTGCCGGACGCAGTGCGGTAATTCACCTGGGGATCCACGTAATACTGGGAGCCCTGGGTACGTGTAACGGTGCCGGTCTTGGCGCGATAAAGGCCCTCCTCGATATCGTTCCAGATGAAGATACTGGATGAGCGACTGCGCATGGCATTGCCACTGATGCCGTAGGTCAGCCCTTTCACCTTGCGATCGCGCCAACGTAGTCCGGCATTGAACCGAACACGTTGCTCGTACCCTCCCGGAGCGGTGCGCAAGGGGTCGGCGGCAAGTGAATCCGCAGGAATGGGTTCGGGGCCCACGAAACCGCCATCGGCATAGGCGTTGCCACCGATCACCAGGTCCAATGGTCCGAACTGCTGGCTGTGAAAAAAGTTGGCACCTCCGAACAACGGGGCATTGTCACCCCACCACTTGGCGGCCGTGCTGCCGGGCGTATTGTAAACACCACTGAACACCGTGGCCCGTGTGCGGGGCTCGGCACGCGGATAGGCCGTGCGCACATTAATGACCCCACTGAGCGCAGCACTGCCATAGAGCACCGAACTGGCCCCCTTGATCACCTCCACCTGCTCCAGGTTCTCCAAGGGCAGGAAGGTCCAGTTGGGACGGCCGATGTCCCCGCTCAGTATCGGCATATCGTCCACCAGGACCTGCACACGGCTGCCAGCACCGTAGCTGAACCCACTGCCGGCCCTGATCTGTGGGTCCTCGTCCACCACCACCACGCCTGGCACCTGGTCCAAGGCCTGGTCCATGCTCACGATGTTCTTGTTCTGCACGATCTCCGGCCGCAGAACGCTCAGGCTCTGTGTCACCTCCCCCACGCGCTGTTCAAAACGGCCCGCGCTAACCACCACCATGTCCAGCTGGGTGGCCGATGGACTTAGGCGCACATCCAAGGTCAGCGAATTGGCCTCCGGAATGGTGACATTGCGCGTCACGGTGGTGTAACCCACGAAGGAAAAGGTGATGGTGTAGGTGCCCACCGGCAGGTCCATGCTGTACGCACCATCCACATTCGTAGCGGTGCCCTTGCCGGGGGCATGGGTCACATTCACGCCAATAAGCGGTTCGCCGCTCAGCGTGTCCCTCACCATGCCTTTCAGCAGGGTGGTCTGAGCATGCGAGAAGAAGGTTCCCGCAAGGGCGAAGAGCACGGCGATCAGCCTCATCATGGGGCGATTAGATTTGTGGCATTCGCACCCCGGCACCTGTTGTTGCCGTAGGCGTTGCGGGTAAATGTAGAGAAAGCACGTTCCACAATACCCTATGGAGGACCAGCAGCTCATTCACCGCATCGCACTGTCCATGCTCAAGGGCATCGGACCGGTGAACGCACGCAACCTGGTGGCCTATTGCGGAGGCGTTGACCCCATCTTCACCGACCGCAAGCTGAAGAACACGTTGGAGAAGGTGCCGGGCATCGGACCCAAGCTTATCGCGAGCATCACGGACAAAAAGGTGCTGGCACTGGCGGAAAAGGAACTGGCCTATGTGCAGAAGCACAAGCTGCGCATGCTGTTCTACCTCGATGCGGAATATCCCCGCCGGCTCAAACAGGCGGAGGATGCCCCCGTGCTCCTTTTCGCGAAAGGCAAAGCGGACCTGGATGTGGAGCACATGGTGGCCATCGTAGGCACACGAACCCCTTCGGAACAAGGCAAGCGGCTTTGTGTGGAACTGGTGGAAGGCCTGAAAGAGGCGAACGCCACCATTGTGAGCGGTCTGGCCTATGGGATCGATATCGTGGCCCATCGCACGGCCCTGAAGCAGGACCTGCCCACGCTGGGCTGCGTGGCACATGGACTGGACAAGCTATACCCCGGCGAACATGCGGCCACCGCCAAGCAGATGCTGGGCCAAGGGGCGCTCATCAGTGAATTGCCCAGTGCAAGCACCTTCGCACCCGGGAACTTTCCGGCCCGCAACCGCATCATCGCTGGGCTGAGCGACTGCACCGTGGTGGTGGAGAGCGGCCCCAAGGGAGGCAGCCTGATCACAGCCGATATCGCCAATAGCTACGACCGGGAGGTGTTCGCCTATCCCGGACGCCCCACCGATCCGCGCAGCGAGGGTTGCAACAAGATCATCCAGCAGAACAAAGCCATGCTGGTGACCTCCGCGAAGGACGTGATCACCTTCATGGAATGGTTGCCCCGGAAAAAGAAGGCACCCGTGCAGGCTGCATTATTCGCTGACCTCTTACCCGAGGAGCAGACGCTGGTGGACATCATCAAGGCCAAGGGGAAGGTGGATATCGACGAACTGTGCATCCAGAGCCGGATGCCCCAAGGCAAGGCGGCCGGGCTGCTACTGAACCTCGAGTTCAATGGGGTGGTGAGGGCCCTTCCGGGGAAGGTTTACGCCCTCAACTGACCGGGGGGCTTCTTCACCGCAGCTGCTTGAAAACCTGTCCGTTGAATGACCCGGACGTGCCCCTTGCACGGGTCCGCCCTGTACCTTCGCGCCCAAATTCCCAAAAACCCATCCATGGCAACCGCCAAGAAGTCCGCGAACAACGTGCAGAAGCATGTGGACGCGTTCATGAGCTACGTGAAGGCCAAGAACCCGAACGAGCCCGAGTTCCACCAGGCCGTTCACGAAGTGGCCGAAGCGATCATCCCCTTCATCGAGGCCAACCCCAAGTACCAGGGCAAAATGCTGCTGGAGCGCATGGTGGAGCCCGAGCGCACCATCACCTTCCGCGTGCCTTGGATGGACGACAAAGGCAACATCCAGGTGAACCGCGGCTACCGCGTGGAGTTCAACAGCGCCATCGGCCCCTACAAGGGCGGCCTGCGTTTCCACCCCACAGTGAACCTGAGCGTGCTGAAGTTCCTGGGCTTCGAGCAGACCTTCAAGAACAGCCTCACCACCCTGCCCATGGGCGGTGGCAAAGGCGGCAGCGATTTCGACCCCAAGGGCAAGAGCGACAACGAAGTGATGCGCTTCTGCCAGAGCTTCATGACCGAGCTGTGGCGCCATGTGGGCCAGTTCACGGACGTTCCGGCCGGTGACATCGGCGTGGGCGGTCGCGAGATCGGTTTCATGTTCGGCCAGGACAAGCGCCTGCGCAACGAGTTCACGGGTGTGTTCACCGGAAAGGGCCGCACCTGGGGCGGTTCGCTGATCCGTCCCGAGGCCACCGGCTACGGCTGCGTGTACTTCGCCGAGGAGATGATGAAGCGCAACAAGACCAGCTTCAAGGGCAAGACCGTGGCCGTGAGCGGCAGCGGCAACGTGGCCCAGTACGCCATTGAGAAGGCCACCCAGCTGGGTGCCAAAGTGGTGACCGCCAGCGACAGCGATGGCAGCATCTACGATCCCGCGGGCATCACCGCAGAGAAGCTCGCCTTCCTGATGGAGCTGAAGAACGTGAAGCGCGGCCGTATCGAGGAGTACGCCAAGAAGTTCAAGGGCGTGACCTTCAAGAAAGGTGCCCGTGTGTGGGACGTGGTGGCCAAGTGCGATGTGGCACTGCCCTGCGCCACCCAGAACGAACTGGACGGCAAGAACGCCAAGGACCTGGTGAAGAAGGGTGTGAAGTATGTGGCCGAAGGGGCCAACATGCCCAGCACGCCGGAGGCCATCGAGGTGTTCCACAATGCCGGTGTGCTCTTCGCCCCCGGCAAGGCCAGCAACGCCGGTGGTGTGGCCACCAGCGGTCTGGAGATGAGCCAGAACAGCCTGCGCCTCAGCTGGACCCGCGAAGAGGTGGACGCCCGCCTGCACACCATCATGAAGGACATCCACGCCGCCTGCGTGAAGTACGGCACCGAAGGCAAGAGCGTGAACTACGTGAAAGGCGCCAACGTGGCCGGCTTCGTGAAAGTGGCAGATGCCATGTTGGACCAGGGCGTGGTGTAGGCGAACACGGACCATTTGAACTGAAAGCCCCTGCCGTGATGAACGGTGGGGGCTTTTCCGTGTACGAGTACACAAGAATGCCAAGGGACACCGTTATCCCCCCAAATTCCCAACAACCCATGAACCGCCTGTTACCGATCGTGTTCGTCCTGTTCCTGCTGGCCTGCGGTCGTTCCACACCGAAAGCGGAACGATGGGCCACTGCCGATGTAGCTGTTGATGGAGGGTTCGAGCGTACAGAAGCCAGCGCTCCCGTACCGAACGCCGCCTACGTGGACCGCAAGATCATCCGCACTGGCGATCTGCGTTATGAAGTGGACGATCTGGATGCAGCGCGAAGCCACATCCTGACCCAGGTGGGCGCGAACGGCGGCTACGTGGAAGGCGATGACCGCAACGACCGGGGCTCATCGATCGACCTGTCCATGCGGGTCCGTATCCCGGCCGACCGCTTCGATGCCTTCCTGGGCAGCCTGAAAGGCTTGGGGGAACTGTTGGACCAGCACATCAGCGCGAATGATGTCACAGCCCAATGGGTGGATGTGGAAGCACGGCTGGCCGCCAAACGCAAGGTGGAAGAACGCTTCCTGGCCATTGTCGGCCAAGCAAAGACCGTGACCGAAGTGCTTGAAGTGGAACGTGAATTGGGCAACGTCCGCGCGGAGATCGAGAGCATGGAGGCCCAGATGAAAGCCCTGAAGGACCAAGTGGGCATGAGCACACTGACCATCACCTGCACCAAGCCGCAGGCGCGCATCAACAGCTACACGCCACACTTTGGATCGGCCCTGCGTGATGGGTGGAACTACTTCGTTCGCTTCCTGGAGGCCATCGTCCATTTGTGGCCGTTCCTTCTGCTCTTCGGCGCGATCATCGTTTGGCTTAGGCGCCGCCGCTCCTCGAAAAAGTGAAGCGACTCAGCACATGAACGAAAAAGCCCCGGTCAGTCCGGGGCTTCTTCATTCAATAAGGACCATGGCCTCAGCAGAACTCGTCGTAGGCCATCATCAGGTTATCCGCGATCATCTCGGCACTGCGGCCTTCGATGTGGTGGCGCTCCAGAAAGTGCACCAGTTTGCCATCCTTGAACAAAGCCATGCTGGGGCTGCTGGGCGGATAGGGCAGGAAATGCTTGCGGGCCTGGATCACCGCGTCGGTGTCGACACCGGCGAAGACGGTGACCAACTTGGCCGGGCGCTTCTCCGAGCGCAGGCTCATTTTCACCCCGGGACGGGCAGCGCCGGCCGCGCAGCCACAAACGCTGTTCACCACGCAGAGCACGGTGCCGGGTTGCATCAGGGCCTTGTCCACTTGTTCGGGGGTCTTCAGGTCTTCAAAGCCGACGCTGGTCAGGTCGGTCTTCATGGGGGCAACAAGCTCGGGAGGGTACATCAGTATTTCGGGGATTTGTTCCAGCGTGGGATCACCCGGCGCCGGTTGGTAAGCGGGTACAAAACTACAATGACCCGCAGCAGGGCCGTTACCGCCCGATCCGGCTTGGGATCCCCATAGAGCCGGTGAACGAACTTGCCCCGTGGCTTGTCCTACCAATACTTTCAAATTCCCAATGCTCCCCATGGCCTTACGACACTCCCTGCTGCACCTGCTCGCGCTCGCCATTCCGTTCACCCTGAGCGCACAGGAAAAACGCGCCACCCTTCCGACCGATGTACAAGCCGAATTGATACGGTCCGGTTTCCTTGAACAGGACCTGGTCGATCTGGTGGAAAAGGACAATTACACCACGAAGCACAACGGGGTACAGCATGTGTACCTCCGTCAGCGTTGGCAGGGTATTGAGGTATGGAACGGGGACATCGCCATCCATCGCGGCCCGAACAACGCGCTCCTGAAGGTGAACAATGGAGCAGCGCCCTTCATGGCCAAACGTGTGAACACGGTCACACCCAAGTTGGATGCGTCCCAGGCATTGGCCACCGTTTGGACCCGCACCCTTCCTGGCGTGCCTCTACCGGAGCTCATCGCCACCGAGGATGGAGGAAAACGCCAGCGCTACGATGGGACGCACACCAGCGGTAACGAGGTGATCGTACAGCTCGTTCTGGTCCCAGTGGGCGATGGCCTGCGTCTGGCGTGGAACGTGAACCACTACACACCCGACGGTTCGCACTGGTGGAATGTGCGGGTCGATGCGGAGACCGGTGTTGAACTGGAACGGAACGACTGGGTGAGCCAGTGTGCTTTTGGCATGGGCCATGATCATGCGCACGCCATCGCACCAACGCCAGTCCCTGAAGCCGCACCGGCCCCATTGGCCCCGAACGACTACAACGTTTTCGCCTGGCCGCTCGAGAGCCCGAGCCACGGTTCACGCACGCTACAGAACGCACCCTGGCTGGCGGGTGGCATCGCATCACCCTACGGCTGGCATGACACCAACGGGGCAGCAGGTGCTGAACATACCATCACCAAGGGCAACAATGTGCAGGCCCAAGAGGACGCAGACGCGAACAACACCGGAGGATTCAGTCCCAACGGTGGTGCCACGCTCGATTTCGACTTCCCGATCGACTTCACCCAGACGCCGGTGAACTACCAGAGCGCGGCCATCACCAACCTGTTCTATTGGAACAACCTGATCCACGATGTCTGGTACAAGTATGGGTTTACCGAGACCTCCGGGAATTTCCAGCAGAACAACTACGGGCGCGGAGGCCTCGGCAATGACTTTGTTTTCGCCGATGCCCTGGACGGCAGCGGCACGAACAACGCCAACTTCGGCACGCCGCCGGACGGGAGCAATCCGCGCATGCAGATGTTCGTATGGACCCCGGCAACGCCGGACCGGACCAGCGACCTGGACAATGGCGTGATCGCACATGAGTACGGACATGGTATCAGCAACCGGCTGGTCGGTGGTCCTTCGAACGTGAACTGCCTGGCGAACGCAGAGCAGATGGGCGAGGGCTGGAGCGACTACTTCGGTCTGGTCATGACCATGCGAACGGGGGATACCGGCCCCATGGGACGAGGTATCGGCACGTATGTGCAGAACCAGCCGACCACCGGTGGGGGCATCCGCCCGGCGCGGTACAGCACCAGCTTCGCCGTGAACAACTTCACTTATGCAGCCACCAATAACACCAGTACCATCTCACAGCCCCACGGCATCGGATTCGTGTGGTGCACCATGCTCTGGGAGATTACCTGGGAACTGATCGGTGTGTATGGTTTCGACCCGGACATCTACAATGGCACGGGCGGCAACAACATTGCCATGCAGTTGGTCATCGACGGTTTGAAGCTCACACCTTGCAACCCGGGGTTCGTGGATGGCCGTGATGCCATCCTGCTCGCCGACCAGATCAACAATGGCGGTGCGAACCAAGCGTACATCTGGGCCGCATTCGCCCGTCGCGGATTGGGAGCCGGTGCCAACCAGGGTTTGTCCACCAGCCGTACAGATCAGGTGGAGGCCTTTGACACCCCGGTGCCGAACAATGTGGGCGTGTTCTCCATCGTGTCCCCGCCCACGAACCTCTTCACTTGTCCGGACCAGCCCGTGCCGGTGGTGGTGGAGATCCGCAACTCCGGTTCGCAACCCCAGACCGGATTCCCGGTCACCTACAGTGTGAACGGCGGTGCGCCCGTCACGGAGACCTTCACCGGCTCGATCGGTGCGGGCGGGCTGGCCACGTTCACCTTCAGCCAGTCCCCAACGCTCACAGGAAGCGGGCCGTTCAACTTCGTGG
>B570J29032_109958966_pt1 | contig 16485 bp, 27 predicted proteins | sample LakMenEpi16Nov12_FD_29032 | JGI IMG/M metagenome (IMG submission 29032) | reverse complement strand
TCAAGTGAAACTGGCCCCTGTATCGGCTCACTCTTATAAGGTGTAGAAACCGTAGCGGTCCACGTTGGTTCAATTCCAACCAGGGGCACTAAGGTGAACACGCAGGGTGCCTAGCTCAGCGGTAGAGCAACTCGTTTACATCGAGTAGGCGGAGGGTTCGAGACCCTCGGCTCCCACTATGAACAACATAAGCATAGAAATAAGAGAACTAGCCCAAAGAATAAAAGATGGGTGGTGGAAGAACATCGACGTCGATGAGGGGTGGTACAAGATTGTCCTTGACTGCGACAAAGAACTTCTCGCGATAGACCCAAATTACACAATCCTTCAAGTGAAACAAAAATTTGGTGGGTTGAGATATTACATCGAGGTGTCGGAGTCATGTCATGAGCCAGTCAGGCTTAGTGAAATAATCACCAAACATGAGGAGATTGCGGCTCGCACGTGCGAGGCAACAGGACAGCCTGGTGTGCTCATGGAATCTATCGGCGGATGGCGTAAAACGCTAAATCCCGAGTATGCTGAAAAAAGTCTGCACTATGCAAAATATAAAGTAGTCGAGAAATAAGAATGGTAATAACATGTCACAAAAAGGGACAATTGGAAAAATAACAAAAACAGGCCAAACCGATGACTGCATTTATGTTATTTGGCAAACAAGAGACCCAGTAAAAACATGGTACGTAAACACTAAAATTGACGGGAATATCGCTAGGTGCAGACTGATTTCGTTGATTGACAGAAGACCGCACGAAATAAATAATGGATTCACTCAAGACGCATGGTCGTTTGAGGTTATTGACGAAAAAACATTCCTCAGAATGGCTGGAGGCGGAATACCGATACCGCCAAGAGATTTATAATCAAAGGGCCTGTAGCTCAGTGGTCAGAGCAGGGGACTCATAATCCCTTGGTCGTGGGTTCAATCCCCACCGGGCCCACGAGGAGGAAAAATGAAAAAAGAAAAAATGAAAAACATAATCAAGGGGTTTGAGTCAGAACATGAGCTTCTGATGTTCGCGTATGACGACCTTGAGGAAAAATACCATGAGCTATTGCATAAAGTATTTGCATTTCGCATGGCAATCACATGGATTGACGATGATACGAGGCGACACAGGCGCATGATGGCCAAGCTCCGCAGAGACTGGCCAGAGCTGTGGCGTGCAATCGATGAGTTAATGTCCACGCTGGACAAGCAACACTGGGGGGAAGATGGAACAAATTAGATACTTCTGGATTTGGCTGACATCTCGCATGCCTCATCGCTGCGGTAATTGGCAACACTTTCTTGGCAACGAAAAAGGCGGTGTAATCTTCTGTTCTGTATGCGGAAAAATTCTGGACGAAAAGAAAGCCGCTAATGGCTAATGAAATAATCGAACAGCTTGAGTCAATTGCTCGCAAACTCCAACATGGTAGAGGTGGGTCAATAATCTCCAAAGCCGCAGAAGTGATAAAAGCAAATGACTCTGTCAACGATGAACTTATGGGAATTATCGCTGAACAGGCGTACGAAATACATAGACTAAAGAAGATAATCAGGAACTACTACGCCGAAGAATGTTTGTACAATAATCAAATCAGCGATAGGATAAACCCAGACTTCGCTGTTCCGCAGACTTGGAAAGATGCTTATACAGCGTTTGAAAATGAAGCATTCAACATAGACCTAGAGGGACATGACTACTGAACAGGACGACTACTGCTGTAGCGCCACAAAGCCACCTGGATTCACGTATTACGGAAATGTGACCGTATGTAATACGTGTTTAACCAAGTTTCCGTACTATGACTGTTACTGCGAGCTCGAACATGAAGACTGTTCGTATCAAAGGCGCCACAAAAATGCTGAATACAACGCATCATTTATAAATGGAGAAAAATGAACACCCACCCAGACATTCCGCCAACCCTGGCCGACTACAAGGCGTGGCTGACACGCAAGTATCCGACAAGAAAATGGGTGCTTGACATATCCCCAGACACATATAGACTGCTGAGGGAAAACCAACTTAAAAAACTGGAGAAGTAATGCCTAATTTTCTTTTTATAGCTTGGCAGATTGTGCTCGTTTTGAGCTTTGCTATGTGGGTGTATATTTTTTCTGTTACGCGCAAGATACAGAAACAATCAAAAAAGAAAAAGAAAAAGAAATAAATAGCGTGTTTTTCGCGCCTTTAGCTCAGCCGGTAGAGCACCGGACTTTTAATCCGTTGGTCCTGGGTTCGAACCCCAGAGGGCGCACGCCAAAGAAAACTCAAAATATGAGCGACCGGCGCGGGTACTTCCAACAAAAAGTAATGAAAAATACAATCACTGCTATAGCAACACTCCAAAATTTTTTTTTGAAAATGGCATTTACTTCAGATAGATTTATCCACTAATGGACCCACGTTTTAGAAAATCCGCACCCGATGGAAAACATTTCGACAGCGAAAAGGAAATGAACAAATTCATCTCCGAGCTGACACAGAAACAGGCTGAACAAGCCGACAAACTCAACGAAGAACTGCTGCCAAGAGGATTCCAATCAGTACAAAGAGACAATGTGCCTGATGCAGTTGCCGAAGCACTAGATGACTTACTCCAAAGAATAGAAAAATTCTGTCCGCACATCAATACGGTGCCACCAACAATTGACCATTTACTGCTGCCAGCAATTCAGGTTGCATGCTGTTCAATGTGTTTGCCGGACTTCATGCCCCTGCTGCACGAGCAGATGAAAAGCACAGACTGTGATTTGTGCGGAATAATTTCCCGGGAATTTGTAGAGATATCAATACCAATTGGTTATGGATTACTCACAATTAATGTCGGTGAAAAATGCTGCGCTGACATATTTATTAGATAAATTTATCCTAAATGCGGAACATGTTTTATATATATCTAGGGTGCCGAAAATGCTAATAAAAATGCCGGCACTCTTTAATAATCTCCATTCACGGAGAACTAATAGGAGGAACAGTAGAAGTGACAACCAATAACGAAGAGAGCTTTATGATTTCAGTAAGGAAGTCAACAGGAGGCGACATAGCACGATTCTCTAGTGAGTCGCTGATTAAGTCGCTGCTGGAAAAGGGCTCAATGTTTGAGGTTATACAAATAACACAACTAGCAAAAAAGAAATCAAACAGCTAGTTACCAGTTCGACTCAACAAATGCGTGAGTCTCTGGAATCTCCTCATGTACTGAGTAGTACGGGTCATATGGTGATTCCCGTAGTTTGATAGCAAGTGCCGGCCTGAATTCTTCCAGAAGGTTGAAGTACATTTGCCCATAGCGAAGTGGGTATTTATCGTTCTTCTGGTGCTCATACTTAATGCTGACATCAGCAAGAAAATCATTAAACGACAGGTATTGGGTTTGCATGAATTTCAGTATACGCTTGAACCGTGAAAGAAACACAGGACGCTTTGTACTCGGATTCACCGGACGTGATTGAAGCATACGAAGACAGGGCATTCATGCATTTGTCCTTCACAGGGCTCATCCCATGCTGTCTGGGGGCAAATGGGAGACAATCAAGACACTGGAAGAAAGTCCGCAAACTGGCGGCCGAGCTGTATGCATTGGATAAATTTAAGTGAAAAACCTGGGATGAATTTTTTGCGATTTTGCTCCCCCACCCACCCTGCCTCAACCGAGAAAGTTTCGCGGGGCTACAAGAGACAGGTGCTGCGAGGCGACACTGCGAACAATTTTTCGCAATTTGTGTCGGTACTCGGGGTAGTCGGCAACAAGTCCACACACGCAGAGGACACACAGCAGTCTCTCGCAGTGTGTGCCGATGGTTTCTGGCTGATTACAAAACGACACAACTCACTAGATAAGTCACGACCCGAATACGACACCCCAAAAAACAGCAAGACGATTTATCCAAGTGTTTCAGTAAGACACACGCCGAGAGAGAGACCACACACCCGATGTAATCCAACACGCAACACGACACGCCAACAAAACCAACAGCACTGTCGGGTCTGTCGGGTTTCGGGTCTGGTGTGGGCTTAGCCACGCAGAGCCTCGCTCATACACATCGCATACACACGACACACACAAACACAAGAGAGAGATGAGATGACAACACAAGAGCCAACCCCATCAGAGTTTGTCGCTTTCGTTCCAAGCAACAGTATGTACACACAGTTGCTTCGGTCTAAGAGGACAGCGAACGAACACCTGACCACACACCAACGCCTGTCGCAGATGAAACTCACAGGTGTATTCATCTCAAAGGTAGCAAGCGAACTGTTGGCACTTGACTTAGATGAACAAGGTTGCCACATCGCTACGGGTGAGTACGCAGACACCCACACGCTTAGCCTTGTGTCACTGATGCTAGAAGCAGAGAGGGAGATAGGCTTCGCACCCACTGATGATGAGATAGACCGTATGCCCCCAGCAGACGCAGAGAGGGCACACGCCGAACGCCAACGCCAACGCAACTACGCCTACTCTGCCTACCTTCGCCTCAACACACGCCAGTCATAGAAGTCGCCAAGTGCTACGGGTACTAGATAAGTCTGCTCGCATACGACTATCGTTGAGATGTTATGAGTAACCATGTTCGCTGTTCAGGTTGTGACTACGATGTCCAGTGCGATGAACAAAAGCACCTACCTAGTAACGGTTGGGATTTACCATTTGACCTATTTGGTTACTATGGTGGCTTCACTGATGAGGTAGATGTACTGTTTAGTAATCGCCGTAGCCGTAGTTGGATACTGTGTCACGACTGCATAGTGAAGTTCCTTACTCTGTTCCCAGCATTGGCAGAGACGATAGGTAAGGGGACACACCCCTGCGATAGTGAAACACCGTGCTGTGAGTGGGCATGGCGTTCCACTGAGAACTTCGGCAAGTATGAACGCAATGCTAATGGCGAACTCGTGCCAGTGTCGGGGGCGCACTATCAGGTGGTCGTTGATGGTCAGTGGCGTGATGTCACAGATAGTAAATAGATAAGTCTGCTCGCCCTACCCTAAGGTCAATACCGAAAGGGGAACACAATGGGAATAGCACGAAACGCAGAACTCACTATCACACTTACGGCACAGCAGGTTGCTCGCTTGGAGTGTGTCTTACAGATAGTCAGGTTGTTCGCTGATGATGAACACACGGAAGCGCATGTTTCCGAAATCTACGAAGTCTTGCGCCAAGCAGAGCGCACTCAACTCGGAACATACGGCATCTAGTGATTACCAAAGGACTTACCGTAGGTCAGACGCTGTTGATACCAGTGTCGTTCGGTCACATCGTTTCAGACAAGGCACGCCGAATGACTACGGGTGCTGTGGAAGCAGAGTTCATCTCATACCACGACACAGATAAACAGTACGCCCGTGTGCTTTACTGTGGAGAAGTTTTCGTTGTCAGTGTTGGACAGATACTGAACTAGATAAGTTCATCACGCACACTCTTCCATTACTTGACCACCGTCTGTCATACGCAACTCACAGGAGTTGTGTGTCGGCAGATAGATGGTGTCACCGATAGTCAATGTCGTGCCGTACAGGGCGACAAGTCTGTCCACCACTTCCATAGTGTTGCCTTCACACTTTGTTCGGGCTATCCAATAGAGAGTGTCGCCTTCTTTGATAGTGACTGGTGTGCCATCACAAAAGAACTCACTGTCTCTTGCTTGCTGTCTTTCCAAATACCCAAATGCGAATACTGACGCAAGTGTTATTGCGATAGCGATGAGAATTGTCTTTGCTGTTCGATAGGTGTTCTCGTTCATCTCATCATCTTATCTAGTTACAACACAAACCACACTCAAACGCTCGGAGCCCCGGCTGGCGCAGTGCTTCGCACTTTGCCCTCACTTGTGATGAACACTTATCTAGTAAGTCATAGTCTCGCCGTAGCAGAGTAATGCTCACTAGATAAGTGAAACCCCGTAACCCCTACGCCCTTGATGAAAGGGGGTTGGGGATAAGAGCGCAGAGGCTACGGGTGACCGTTGAGACTTATCTAGTACGGTTCAGAGGCGTGAACGATGAATGGCGAACCACACTTCACACAGTTCGCTGTTCGCTTCTCGCTGTCGTATGTCGGATACTCATCAGCGTCAATGCTTGACCCGTGCCAACCGATGTACTCACCCAAATACGAGAGAGAGTGTTCGTTATCAGTCGGACACTCCAACTCATAAGAGTTGTGGTCGTATGGGAAACAGTCAGCCATTTCCACCGTCACACGGAAAGCACGAGGCTTCGTGTATCCACCACGAACATCACAGCCCCCGTGTATCTGAATAAGGCTCACAGTCTCACCGTCATTACGGGTGAACGATACGCCTTGTAGTGTTTGCGAAAGACTGTCCTCGCCGTTGTAAGTGTTCCAAGTACGAGGCTTAGGGTCGTAGCGTTCAGCCAGTGTCTCGGCGATAGCCAACCAGCCCTCATCAGGCATACACCGTGCCAAATCATCTAACTCGGCTTGGATACTCGGCAGAAACTCCACACGGTTCGCAAGAAAGTGAAAAACTGAAAGCACTACGCCATAACCGTCAGCCCACGCAGTCGGTTCGTTCTCAAAATCGGCAAGCGTCTTGCCATTGTTTCGTTCCCAGTTCCTGCCGTATGCGCCACCACTGTCCAAGATGTGCGTTCCAGTGTTTTCTGTTAGCATTTCTGCTAACACGCTACGGGTGTCCAGTGCTGTCGTAGTCATTAGCGCACTCGCTTCGTGACTGGGTGACGGCGAATAGAGCCGTAGCGTTCGTCTTGATGTTCGTTGTACACGGTCAGAGCGAATAGGGTGGTAATCACCGTTCCACCTACCACGATGAACAAACAGGTCAGCAGGTCGCCGATGTTGCTGTTGTAGTACGCCTGAACCACTCCGAACAGTCCGATAGTCGGCACGGCAGAGATAATGCCGAGCAGAGCCTTCATCGTTCCGAGATAATGTTCCTGACACCAGTTTTCGCACTTATCTAGTAACTTCATTAGTTGCCCCTTTCACGAGCGTTAGTTCCTGAATAAATCATAACCATTGACGAGCAGAATTATCCGACTTTCTGCCGACCCACCCGTGCGCCCTCGCCACAGACCGAACCCCAACCACTGCCCCTGCCTCTGGAGCCCCGGTGTACAATGAACCAGGCAATACTCGGTTAGATTTATCTAAAAGAGAGAGAAGGAAAGACACGAAATGGCACACGGACTAGAAATCAATAAAGACGGCACAGCGAGAATGGCATACGCCGACAGAGAAATCCCGTGGCACAGGCTTGGAACGCCAATGAAGGGGCTACAAACGGCAGAGGCAATGCTCGAAGCTTCACAGGCGAACTTCGATGTAGTCACAACACGGGTGGCAATTTGCGATGACAATGGCGAACCACTACGGAACCCTGATGGCACAACTATTCTCGTGCCGGACAGTCGTGCAACCGTACGGGTCAACATTGACGGCACATTCACCGGTTTGGCCACCGTTGGAACGCGTTATGTAGTTCAGCAGAATAAAGAGTGTTTGGATTATGCGCTAAGCATCGTGGGTGCTTCCGAAGGAGACGCAGTTGTAGATACCGCCGGTGTTCTACACGATGGAAAAGGTTTCTTTGCTTCACTTGACTTGGGCGCGATAGTCGTAGACCCTGCTGGCGTGAATGACCAAATAGCGCGCTACTTACTTGTTCGCAATGGACACGATGGAAAGACGGCAATTACATTCGCCAACACTTCTATTCGTGCCGTATGTCAAAATACCGTAACGCTTGGCATAGAAAGCGCTCGACGGGTATTTACTGCTCGTCACACTCGTAATGCAGACAGAGCGATAGAGCAAGCGAATGAAGTTCTTGCGATATCTAATGAATGGGCAAACAACTTTGCTGCTACTGCCGAACGACTACTGGCAGTGAAAGTTCCAGCACGCACACAAGTTCTTGACAAAGTCCTAAATACAGCATTTCCGATAGAGCCAAATAGCACAGAGCGTCAGAGAAAGAACCGTGATGACGTGTTGTCGCTAGTTCGCGCTATTTATGAAAACGAAAACAACGCAAAGAACTACGGGTACAACGGCTGGTCAATCTATAACGCCATCGGCGAATATCTCGACCACTACCGAGATGCTTCTCGCGATGAACGCGCGCTCGCGTCCATGGACAACAACTCATGGGTGACGAGAACAAAACTAAAAACTCAAACTTATCTATTAACAAATGTCTGACTTCTAGTACGGGTATTATTAGTCAAGCCCATAGAAAAGTGAGGCAAGATGAATAACGACGGCGCAGACGATTTTTACGAATTTGCCGGTGATGATGGCGAAGAAATGCCGACAAAGGAAGAACTTGCGCTGTTCATATCCGAGTTCATGTCTAACTCGCAGAAAGCGAGAAATATGTATCGTTCACACTTCTGCTCAATAATCGCAAATCGAATTCACGATGAATTCGGCGTAGAGGGTTTGTGTGAATTAATGATGGCAATAGACAAACGTGCCGGTTGGATATCAGACATCATCATTGAGGACGCAGATATCCATGACGCACTATTTAATGGGCACGGCGTGTATGACGACAAAGCAATAATCAAAGCTCGAATGAGCCAAGAGATGACTGAAATGAACAAGAAAATATGGCGCTTGCGTAAGAAATATTCCAAACTAATTGCAGAGGAAATATTTTACGGTCGCACCCAGGGTGCCACGGGTAAGTCGGAAACAAGTTCCGAAACCGATTAGTTCTGTTCTGCTTTACCGAGTAAATTCAGAATAAGTTGCACGGCACTATCCTCGTTAGCGAACTCCCCACCTTCTACTGACGCATTTACCACCGAACGCTTTCGCTCGATGAGTTGATAAATCTCCTCATCAATGGTGTCTTTAGTTAATAGATAAGTTGCCGTCACGCTTCCTTGTTGTCCGATGCGATGTAGGCGTGAGTATGTCTGGTCTACGTCTGCTGGTGTCCACGGAAGTTCTATGAATAAACACTCCTCTGACGCAGTGAGTGTGTGTCCAGTTTTGGCAGCCTGGATAGATAACACGATTACGGGTGCTTTATCTACGGTTAACTGCTGAAACTTGCGTTTATTCTCCTCTACTTCCTCAACCTTCATTCCACCCTGAATACGTAGGTCTCCATACTTACGGGCGATTTCGTCAACGATGTCTCGATGGTGTGCAGCGACAACGACCTTACGGCCGGCCTCTATACGTTCAGTAATCCACTCATGAGCGACTTCCATCTTTGCTTTCGCAGCAAGACGGCGAAGCACCGACAGACGGACTAAATGTTCGTTCGCTTCTGCCCTAATCATTGCTGATATGGCAGCGCCGTGCTGTGACTTGCCCTGCTCTATGGCGAGTTGTCGGGCTCGCTCTGCGATGTAGAGAATAATGTCGTTCTCTGCTTTCTTGTATTCTTTCATCGCTTGTGATGAGCCCTCTACCAGCAATTTGCTATGGACTACGGGTGGCAACTCCGATAACACTTGGTCTTTCGTACGGCGTATGTAGCAAGTGCCACGAAGCCTGTCATTGAGTTCGTCTAGGTGTGAGTGTCCACTGATATTCCACTGACCAAAACTGTCTTGGTATGCAGCGCAATAGCGTCGATAGAAACCCCACAACCCACCAAAGTCCTTGAGGCGACCCAGTACATCAAGTTGGCTTGCGTATTCGTTCGGCCTGTTCGTTACGGGTGTTCCCGTGAGACACAATACGAGACCTTCTTTTGGTGCGCTACGAGCTATCTTGACTGCTGCTTTCGTTCTCTGCGAGGTGGGCGTTTTTAGATAGTGGCTTTCATCCCATACGTACGAGCGATGTTTGGATAGTTGCTTCTCCCATGTAGCGATATTGCTGTATCCAACTACCACAACGTCATATGTGCCTGCGTCAGGGAATGACTTACGGTTCGTCACAGTGGCCACCTTGCGATGTGGATACCACTTCGAATATTCACTCGCCCAGTTAAGCACGAGACTTGGTGGACATACAACGACTGCTGGGTAACTGTCGTGAACGTATTCGAGCGTGGACATCGCCTGCAGTGTCTTTCCGAGACCCATGTCGTCAGCGATAAATGTCCTACGGGCTCTTGCAGCGTACGAAACTCCAGCTTTCTGATACGGCAGCAGTGCGCCTTGTAGTTCAGGTATCTGTATCTCTGCGTCTACCGAGCGTGATGCCTGTATCAATTCAGTCATCTCTGTCTCTACTTGTACAGCCATGTCCATTAGCTCATTGTCTACGGTAACGCCGAAAGATTTGGCCCACGTAATGATATTTGTAATCGATGTAAGGGGGGCTTTCCATGCAAGCATTTTGCTATCCCATGTAATGCCAGGTATTTGTTTAATAGCCTTAATGATTACTCGCTCATAAGGCACACGGATAACCGCCATACCATTATCGACATACACACGAGCACCGGTGCGCCCTATAGCAGGTATTGGTACGGAGAACTTTAGAGCATCGACAGTGACCTCAAAGTTATGACGCAATGCAAACTCACGACCTTCATTGATAGCCGTAATTGGTAAGCGCCACACACGGCCAATCTTGTCCCACCTTGCACCTGATATGCGTTTTATTTCCTCAACCTGGCCGGCATCAAATGGAAAATCAAGAATTATTTCGTTGTGGTCTAAAAATAACTTCACGATGGACATTGTACAGATAAAAATGAGGACCGACAAGGCTCACGTGTGTTGGATACCGAAAGGAGAGTGTGAGCCCTGCCGGTCTGCGATGTGAATCCTAAGTCGAGGAAAGCAGGTTTATCAGTGAGCTTGATGAAAAGCGAGAAAATCGCTATCATGGGTCCATGGATACCAACAGCGTTATTGTTTCCGTGCTGCTCTTGCTAGTTCTGTACGGATTTTTAAAATTTGATAGCAAGGCACGGGGTGGTCGGGATTAAGTTATGAGACGACGAAACATGCCCTGGCACTTGCTGCGCCGACAGAATTACACGACCGAAAAGAAACAACAGGAGCGCTTCGCTATCTGCAAGGCATGCCCTGAATTCTTGCGCCAAACGCAGCAGTGCGCTGTGTGTGGTTGCTTCATGCATTTAAAAACAAGACTAATTGAGGCTGAATGCCCAGTAGGAAAGTGGTAATAGATTATGGCTTCACTCCCACCGTTGTTCACGTGTTGCGTATGTGGTCTACCGTTGCGCCCACAAGATTCGATTAGCGAACGTAAAGCTGTTGTTTGGCTTAAAGCCAAGGGGACAACAATTTCCGAAGTTATTGACGAGCTTCACGAATACAAGCACAACTACTGCAAACAAGTAGAAGATACTGGTGGTATCCAAATAGCCCTGTTCTAGGCGCTTCCACCATAGAGCTGCTTCCCTATGAGAAAATAGGGTATGGCTAAAAAGAAAAAACAAGAGCAGGAAACAGAAGCACCAAATTTCACTCGTCGTGCTGTTCCTGTATCAGAAGCCAAAACAAGCCAAAGACCACCTCGTCGTGGCCGTTATAAGTGCTGTGGGTGAACTTAACTAGATAAGTGGTTTACGCCAATTGGATGGCGAGTGGAAGTCTTCTACCAACTTCTTTTGCTCTTCATCTTCGTACAAACGAATGATGTGCACACACGGGTCACCTTCCTGAAATTCCTCTTCTTCAGCTTCGCTCATTGGGATACCGTCATGTATTGAGCATACGGGTGGTCCACACCAGTCATTTTCTAGACCGATGTGGAGCCACTCGTCGAAGCTGATTGTGCTTGTCTTCGCCTTTGACGAAGGCTGTGAGGGCTCACCGATTTGAGACATCTCTGTTCTTTCTATTCGCAGGCGAGACATGCGTAATTACTTCTGCGCGTTGTCGACGATTGGACCGTCGATAATTGATGAGTTATTAGCAATAGCTTTCTTTAGCTTCTTGCGAGCAGGAGCTGGCATCCGAACTGCCTTCTTGGCAGCCTTCTTGACCGTCTTTGCTTTCTTTGCTGTCTTCTTGGTTGCCTTCTTGACGGCTTTCTTTGCTGGCTTCTTCTTTACTGCTTTCTTTACTGCTTTCTTTGCAGTTTTCTTGGCCGGCTTTTTCTTTGCTGCTTTCTTTGGTGCAGCTTTTTTCTTTGTAGCCATTTAGCTATCTCCTAGTTGTTTGTTTGCCTTTGTGAGCGCTTCACATCGGTCGGAGGCAATATTAGTCATCTTTACGCCACCATGCAACATAAAAAAAATCTTTGTTGGAGGTTGTGAACTCGTATTGGCAAGCCCTAGTCTGTCCCCAAGTGGCAATAAGCCACCTGAGACAAGTAACTAGAAGGAGCCAACCATGGCGACAACAAAGCATCGGGGTAAGTCCCCGTCCGGTGCCGGACAGGCACAACTCATTGAGACACTTACATCGAGTGCCTCTAACGTAGACCAGCAAACCATTGTCAAAATGGCAAAGGTTATTAGTGGGATGGCACCACTACCAGTAAAGATGGCACCACCATCGTCGGCCACTGGTCGCACCTCAAGCAAGGCAGTCCCACGATTGACGAACATCGAAGTTGTTATTATGACACTTCTCGATTCTCCGAATGAGTGGTTCCTCGTCAAGAAGTCAAAGAAGCGTGGTGGCAATGGCCCACTGCGAAGCATTGCAAAAGGCATCGAAATCGTCACACGCGCTAATGAGGCTGGCGAGATTGAGCACTATGCACGCTTCACGGGTGGAGCACTGACAATCCCTGGTGGCCGCAAGGTTAAGCAAATTCGTGAGAAGCTGCAAACCATCAAGTCTGCTGTCGAATCAGGGTTGACAGTCACCTCAACCAGGATGGGGAAGGCAACCAAAACAAAGCCTGGCTCTCTGAATCACGTCATCAAGTACCCAATGAACGAGACTGAAGAGCTGTTCCTCGAAGTCCTCAAGCACCCAAATTCTCGCGTCTTGTTGCGCAGTGGAGCAAAGGCTAACGAGGAGTTCTTTACGTTCCGTTGGAAATGGAGTACTCGCTACGGGTTTGACCTCTCGCAGTTCACTACGAGCCAGGAAGCCTTGCCGGACGGCACCTTTAACCTCTACGGACAGTACACCCCGACTAGCAAGGGCGAGATGAACGCATCGCTCGCTGCTCTCGTCGATGTGCTCGAACAGAAGCGTCAGGTGCGTGACTCAATGAAGCTGCGTCGCGAGAGTGTTACGAACACGACAGTTGCAGCAATCAAGCCAGTTACACAGCCGGCAGAGACTGGATACATACGTCTCTAAAGCTCGCTGGGTGATTTCCCCCGATTTCCACCCAGTACGAATCGCCCCCATCGGTCCTCGCAGGAACTGATGGGGGCTTTTCTATTTACTAGATAAGTCAATGTCATAAAAACCGACGAAAGGCGGGGCTGCGGTAGCAGTAACCAACTCAATGCACTTATCTAGTTAGTTACGCATACGAAAAAACCCACTCACCTAGTTATTCACTAGATAAGTGGGTCTTTCATTACTTATCTAGTTCATAGATAAGAAGCAAGGTCACCGTCAGCAATTTCGGAAACATCTACTCCGTGAAATTCTGCAATTGCATCCCAGACCACTTCTTCCGTCCAAGCGTAAGTGCCATTGTTGTATTCAGCAGGCAAGCACTCCGTCCAATTGCGAGGCTCACGCTTTACTACTTCTACGAACGAAACAAAAATTGCATCACGGGAATCAAATTCGTTATCCCACTCTCCACCGAATTCATAATCGTTCTCTGCATCAAGCCAAGTGCCGTCAACATAAACCGAATTGCCGTCATTAGAAACAAGTACGGTATCTACGAGAAATACATCTTTGTCGCCTTCTTGGCGAAAGGCAATTTTTTCGCCTTGCTGAAATTTGTGCGCTATTGAGAACGCTGTTCCCCTGCTTCTCACGATTACATCTGTTACCAACATATTTTCCCCTTTTCGGTAGTAGGTACTAATAATGGTAATAAATGACGAGCAGATTTATCTGGACACTTATCTAGTTAGTAATACGGAAGTACGATTACTTCTTCTTCGCCTCTGCGTGTAAACACTGCGATTACTTCACTCTTGCTTATCTCTCTCGTAAGCAACGTCCTATCATCGTGACCGTGACGGTCAGCGAACCACTTCGCCCTACTTCTGTCAAGCGTCCACGATAAACCTTCTTCGTTTACATCCTTACGGCATCCACGATAAATTGTCAGCGTGTCGTCAAGCGATGCGAATAGTTTCAGTTCTTCTTCATTCATCAGCGAGTGTTGTGAAGCACGGTCACTTCCGAATAGTTCTGTCCACGAACCAACATTCTGCCAAGCGTTCTCCGTGTCTATCCATACATCCGAAACAAGTGACCAATACTCATCATCAGTAATTTCATCAAAAGTGTTGAGAACAAAGTGTAAAGCATCAAAACGATATGGACGCTCATGCAAATAAATAAATCGTGACCATTCACACTTATCTAGTGCTTCTTCCGTTGCCTTGCGCTTGTTATCAAGAAGATTATTTATTAGGTCAATGTCTGTTACTGGTCCTATCCACATCACCAATGGGTGACGAATAATCGTTCCGAATACATCATGCGTCTCGGTGTATTCCAGTAGTTCAGGGTTTAGTTCAGTAATCATGTTCTTCACATTACTGGTACTGCAATAAAAAAGCAAATCTTTTTTCCACTTTCTGCCGACTACCCCGATGGCATGGCTGTTTCGACAGCCACCAAAACGCTGTAAGCCCCGCAGCTTTCGCTGCAAGCGTTCCTAGCCGGGGCTCACACAGTGTGTGCTGCGCCTTCTGTTCGGGTGGGTCGGGGGCAAGTCTGCCGACCGAGCACCTGCTCTCTCTGTCTGTTCTTTTGTCGGTGTCGTGTCGTTCCATGAACCGACTAGATAAGTGTGAGCAAAATCTAAACTGACTAGATAAGTCTGCCCCACATTGGGTACGATGGTTCTGTCGGGGGAGATGGTCTCCCCCAGAGGGGGAGCATGATGAGCACCATTACAGACAGATGGTCGGGGGAAATTCCTGCCGACCTTTCCGACCAAGCGAGCGAGCAACGCCGTTCGGCAAGACACACCTATTGCCACGCTGTGGAAGCGCCAGAGGCTTGGTCACAGTCAGCGACACTTGATGAGCAATTGGTTCGTCTCTCAACGATAGAGGGGAATGACGCTGAGTTCGTCAAAAGCCTTGCCGACCAGTACGCCAAGAAAGGCGAACTAAGTCAAAAGCAATTGTGGTATGTAGGTCGGCTCTATCGGAAATACTCCGATAAGAACTACTGGCTACGCCAAGCATTGCTTGGTCACAATTGGCAACAAGTCGGCTTCATCGTCCATCACTACAACACGGTGTTGGGCACTTTTTCGGCAACGAACTACCACAAGTGCTCCAAGTGTGGTCTAGATGGAGAAACCACAGAGTCCAAAAATTACTCTGGTGACTGACTTATCTAGTTAGTCTCTCCCCCCGAGAAATCGGGGGGAGAACTATTGTTCTGCCGACTTATCTAGTTCTCTTTGGCAGACTGACGAATAGCGTCCAGCACCTTGTGGCGCAGATGCGAGAGTTCGTGGACATACTCATCAAGCGATGAAGTGAAACCCCAGTCCAAAGTGTTCAGATACTCGGCGAATTGTTCGTCAAGACGCTCCCAAGCGAGCGAGAGTTCCAGTGTGGATTGCACGAAGTTCTCTAACGCTGTTGCGAATTGTTCACGCTCACTAATAATCGTGAAAGAATCCTCACCCTCAATTAGCGAGAGACTGCTTCCACTATCCCAATCAACACTCACGATGCTGGCGCCCCATAAATCGTCACGCACATTCGTAATCACTCCGAGGTCGCCAGCAACAAGTTTCGTGTACGGGTCATTCGTTCGGACAAGACGAATACGCTTTCCAATTAGCGAAGTCGTGGTTTTGGTCATTATCAATTTCTCCGTTTCTAGTAGGTTGCAAACATCGTAGCGAGAGCAAACATCATTCCAACAACAGCCAAACTTTTTGCCGACCACCCCGATGCGAAAAACATTCCTCGCATCAAAGAAGCCCCGTTGAGAATAACCGAGACACAAAACACGGGGCTCCTGCTGCGCGCGAGATAACTCTGCCCTCCTGTTACTAGGCTTCGCTTGGCGCAAGCCACGAACGAAAGGGGACAATGTGAAAAGAGAGATTGTGTGGAGGCTGACAGAAGCTCAGAAAGAGGCAATCCTTCGAGCAATCATTTTCTGCCCGACACAAGTCGGCGATGGTGACGAAGAGCTGCAGCGGCATCGGGCCAATTCGGCTTTAGTTGCTGCAGAGCTTGAGCAGCTCGGCTACAGCGATGGCTCGCTGTGGTGGTATCTCGACAGCGACACACGCCGGAAGGCCAAGGCTCGCTGAGCCAGCAGCTCGCAGGGGTTCAGTCCCCTGCGGGCCATGGCCCACAGAAGCCCCGGTATAAACCGGTCAGGTCACCCGGAAGACCGGTCGGGTAGCGGGGCTCCCACACGGGGTGGGTCGGGGGAGAAGTGAAGGCGCAACGGGTGGGTCGGGCGCAAGTGGGTGGGTCGGGTG
>B570J29032_109958970_pt1 | contig 16543 bp, 17 predicted proteins | sample LakMenEpi16Nov12_FD_29032 | JGI IMG/M metagenome (IMG submission 29032) | reverse complement strand
GACATAGCTAGTGCACTTGCAACGTCTGCTGAGCAAACGATGAAGTTACCTTTTCCTCTACGAGTGTCTTGTGCAATGTGGTTAGCATCACGTTCGATATTAAATAACAAGCCTTTAAAGCGCTCTACAGACCAACGTCCGTTTGAATCAATATCTAAGTCAAATGTACCTGCTGTTGCTGTTGAAGGCGAACCTGCTTTAGCAACTTTGTAGATTGTACGAACAACTTCGCGATTAATCTCAAACATAAATTCTTGCGAAAGAATGTTCGATAATTCTGCTTCAGCGTCAAGACCATGAATTGCTTTTAAGTCTTGTGCCAATTCAACGGTGTATTCTGCTTTCAATGCACGTGATTTAGCAGTAACTGTTGTCTTGTCAATCGAGAAAGACATTTCTGCGTAATCACTCTTAGCTTCCATCGACCCCGTTGGAATCGCATTACCTGTATTGTAAGCACCGAATACAGGATTGTTACCTGTACCATCAGTAAAGCCGCCAGAGAATCCAGTATTGGCTTCATTGAATAATGCTTCTTTACGGGTCGTAGTGTTATTACGCTCCGAACCATACATCGAACGCATTGCGAAGATTAGGCCAGTAGGACCTGTCATTGGTTGTACACCGCAAATGTCATAAGCCATTAGATTAGGCATTGCGCGACGGACTAGGCCAATTAGAATTGGGTCATACTTTTGAATACCATCAGTTGCGCTGATGTTATTCGAAGGTGTTTCGAAAAGCGCTTGACGCTCTTCACGTAAAGATTTTTCTTGATTCTCTAATAATACTGCAGTAACAGCACGCTTATACGAATCTTTAATTTGGGGTAGATCAGGATGATCTAAAATTGCGCCCCACTTTTGTTGATAATTCTCGGATAAAAACATGTAATTCTCCTTTATTTACAACTTATGTAATTTATAAGTTATACTCGTTTAATTGTTCTTGATAAGGCTTTAGCATACGAAGATACGACATCATTAGAAGCGAAGCTTTCTTCAATACTAGTTTCTTCTACAAGGGGTTGTGTTTGGGAAATTGTGAAAGACTCTTTTCCAGATGTTACTGGGAAATAATTTTCCTTAATTACCGCAACCTTTTCTCTGTAAATTTCTTCATTCTCAAAATTTACACCGTCTAAAAGTTTCGTTAATTTATTAACTTGGGTGTCAGCTAAATCATCAGTCATTTCACTGATAATTAAATGTTTCTTTAAAGACGACACTTCAGTATGTAAACCAACATTTTGTTCTAGTTGACGATCTAGACTTTCTTCTAAATCTGTTACCTTACTTTGTAATTCACCTATTACATCATATTTTTCCTCAGGCACTTCAATATAATGTTCTTTGAAGAGCGCCTTAAGTCCCGACATAAAATCTTCGGCTATTTCAGTACGCAACCCATTATCGATTGCTAGTTTGTTTTCTTCCATATAGTTTTCAACTACATAGTTTAGATAAGCATCGACCTTTTCAACAATGCTTTCTGTATATTCTTCAAACTCTGCAGAATATTTTTCTTCTAATGCTTCGCAAACTCTTTCCATTTCATCGTTGACTTTAGCAATGACTGCTGCTTCAAAAATGGATGTTGCTTTTTCTCTAAATTCTTCGGATAAGTCTTCGCCGAAAATAGATGCCATATCAATATTTAATTCTTGATCTGCTTCTGACAATTCGTCCATATTTTCGTCGTCCCCTGTCTCAACCCCTTCCGCACGCCTAAAGACAATTTTACCTGCTTTATCTGTAGATGTTTCATTGCCTCTAGCGGTATCTTTAAATTGTAAACGACCTTGATCGTCAACCGAAGATTTAACTTCTACGTTTTTATCTTTCTTGTAGACTAAGCGGCCTTTGTCGTCTACGGATGTCTGAATGTCCTTATATCGGTCATTTATTGTGCTATCCGTATCTGCCTCAGAAACAACTTCTTCTTCCTCACGAATACCGGTATTCATAGGAATGGCTGGCCAACTAGCACCTAGGTTCGGTGTACCTTGAACCGTAGTAAAGTTAGGGGCTACTCCAACTGAACCTTTCATCGCAATAGTATTTTTAGAAATACCTTTTGCAGTAATGGCGCCTTGATTTGCTTCATTTTCTCCGCGATCTTCATGGGATGCTTCTTCTGAACTACCTTGTTTAGGAGAAGATGAATCTCCTCCATTGGCAGGTTTGATCGAGGAATCCTTTGTTACATTGGACGAACTTCCGGCAGCTTCATCTAAAGAAGCTTTGACCTTTACATTCTCCAACAATTCCTTAATTTTGCTTTCTACTGACATTAGAGTCTCCTAATTGTATGAATATACTCAAGCATTATTTATAATTCTAGTTATCTAGACACTCGGGATAAGAATTGTTCGAAAATTCTTAATTTGGTTTCTTCCAGATTTTTACCAGAAGTTTTTCTTATTTCCTTTTGTGCATTTTCTATATGCACAGCTTTCCAGATACCGCTTTCTAATATCCATTCCGCAGATTCCATAATACCTTGAACAAAGGCATCTGGGGCAGATGGATCAGCTACAATGTCTACTGTCGCAAGATGAAAATCATCCTGCACTTCATTGACGCCTTCAGAATTCATTTTTAGAGATCCAAGACCTCTAGTTGATACACCTAATTGAACTTCGTTTTCAATTAAATTTCTTGCAATAATACCCATTGGAGTTTCTAGTATTTTTGCTTTACCATACACATCGCTACCATTCATTTCTAATTTTGTAATTAAATGAGAAACTTGGTGCAAATTAATCGATGGGTTATCCGGATGACCTAATTCGCCCAAAGATCTTTTTTGTTCAATTAGCTCTTTATATTTTTGAACTTCGCGCTCCATAATAGGTTTGCCATAAGTTCTATTATTTTTATTTTTTCTATTTGCTTGAGCAAATACGCCTTCGATATAAATGGTTTTGCCGCCACCTTGTTTTTCTTCGGTGAGGTACTTTAAATCTTGAGCAACTTCTTTAATTAGTCTCATATCTATTTACCTAGGTACTATTTGTTGATTTGGTTCAATAAATCCGCTAGCTTTTGTAATTGACAAATACAATAAAGAATTTGCCGGCATTGCGATAGAAATATTTGCAGAATTTGCAACTGTATCAGAAATACCAAACATTTGCGTCAATGTCCAATTATCATTACCAGACAAATATTGCGTAACATTCCCATTTCGCGTAATTACGATTGGTGTTACCCCGGGAGTAGACCACACCATACCGGTAATATTCATGGCCACATTGCCATTGTCTAAAGTTTCATCCGCCAACTTAAGATCAAAAGTTGTTATATTTGCTTGACCATCTCCAATAAGTTTTACCGAAGCTTGTTGTCTAACTTTCTTAAGTACTGTTTTTGTGACTGCCATTATTGCCTCTTATTTCTTAGCTGTTTTTGCAGCATCTTTAAACGCTTGAGCGGTTGGCGCACCTTCAGTACCGGGTTTGCGCATTTTTTCATTACTGCCCGCAGCAATACGTTTACGTTTAGCCTGTATATTTGCATAAAGGCCGGGCTTAGCAGCTTCATTTTTCATAGCATCAATTTCTGCTTGTTTCTGGGCAGCATACTTTTTATAATAGCTAGGATCAGGTAAACCGCTTTGTTTTCTATATTTAGCCTGCGCAATTTCTGCTTTAGTTTGCGTAGGATAATTAATTTTGATTTTTATTTTTTTAGCAATCTCATCTAATGCCGTTATACTAGTATCATATTCTTCCGAATGTTCTTTATTAAAATTCGGATTCTTTTTAGCAAAATCTGCAGGTGGTAATACCGCCATTGCTTTACCTGTTTTATCTACAGCCTGCCCCTGATCTAAATCTTCTCTATCTTTTGCAATTTTGTATCGTTTTTCTAATTGCGACTTATGCTCAGGATTACTAATATGTTGTGGATTAGATAACATATCTTTTAATTGTGATGCTTGTGTTTTAGGTGCGTCTAATTCCTCGCCAATTGGTCCACTTGGTTCTCTTAGACGAGACGCAATTTCTCGTTTTGTAAGTTTTGTTGAAGGCTCACCCATTGTAGGTTCTCTTCTGCCCATACGATCTGGGGGAGAAACCGGTTCTCCCATTGTAGGTTCTTTTCTACCTGCACGATCGGGTTTACTAGTTTTCGAAGGTTCGGGAATTACGTCGGTCAATGTGGGATAATCTTGTTTCTTTGTACTAGTATTCCCAGCACGAACCTTTTCCATCTCCGCATCATATCTAGTTTTAAGATCAGGTTTAGCAGGTTCTGTTTTAACTGGCTCAGCTGCAGGTTCTGCATATCTACGATAAACACCTCCAATTGGAACTGTTTTGCCGACATTACTAGTTGTAGTGCTGCCGACTCCGGCTCCGCCGCCGCCCATTTCTGTGCCTCGGTCATCACCAGGTTTACGAAACCCTTTAGGTGGTACCATTTGCTCATCAATTTCAACTTCAACTTCTTCATTGCGCTTAGCAGCATATGATGCACCTAAAGCCATGCGGATTCTTTCCTGTTTGCTTTTACCTGCAAATTTAGGATTGTCACTTTTTACAAAATCATGTATCCACTTGCCAGTAGGATCCGAAGATTTTAATTTTTCTAAAAGAGACTCTTCTCGAATTGAATTAAATTTTTTCATCTTAGTTTATTTTGGTTTCTTAGGAGTAGCAGGCGGAGTAGGAGTTGGCTCTGCCATTTTTTTACCAGCTTCACCGGTAAACACGTCGCCAATTGCTGCAGCTACGTCTAGTATTTTTTTGGTTAACCCGGAACCGCCGGCTGGGCCTCTTCCGCTTGCAACTCCTGGTGCATTGTCATCTGATTCACCTAAACCAGATGCAACTTCTTGTTTTTTATGGTCAAGTGCATCTGTTAGCTTATCTGCGATAGCCGCATCAAAGTCTCGCATAGCATCGGTTTCGCGGTTAGCGATAATATTACTTACCATACTTCTAATTGTGTCTTTTTCCATAATGACTCCTATTGCTGCGGATTTCCGGGTTGTTCTGTATTTATTGGCTGAGGAGCGGGCTCTTGCTCAATCTCAGTTTTCATAATTTGTATTTCTTTATCTGACATACGTAGTACATCTTTCATTACAAATCGTTGACTAAAATATGTACCAACATACGGGGTTATCATATTTAATAAATCAATTTGATTTCTATAATTCTCAGCACTCTTCATTTCATCAAAGTATTGATCTTGCGCATACTTATATTGAATCTTTTCTTTAATACTTTCCCAATCTTTATCTGTCAACACACCCTTTAATAGCAATTGTGTTTTTAAAATATCATTAAATAAAATATTAAACTTTTTACGAAGTCTACCTACAAATTTTGCAAATTTTAATTCATCTCTAGTAATTTCTGTTGCTCTACCAAAAGATATACCAGATTGTGCCTGCATTCTAGATAAAGGAACATTTAATGCTTGATATAATTTAGTTTGAAAGTAATTAATATCTTCAATCTGTCCTAAATTTTCCCCGCCAGGTAATGTAGTAATTTCGGTTCCTCTGCCACCTTCTCTGCGAGGTAACCAAAAATCTTCAAGCAATGACATAAATTTCCTATCATCTCGAATTTCACCTGTGCTAGAATCATATACAATTTTATTTCTGTAGCGAGCCATAATATCTTTTAAATATTGCTCAGCTTTAATTTTAGGTAAATTGCCTACATCAATGTAAAATATTCTACGTTCAGGTGCTCTTGCTAATCTGTAAATTACCAGAGCATCTTCCATCATTTTTAGTTGATTTACTGCCTTGATCGATTTATGTAAATAACCAAGTACAACATTCTTTTCTAAATCCATCATCCCAGAAGGAACAAATGCCACTGCGTCAGGTGAAATTCGAATGCCTTGATTTGCAGTAGTAGAGAATGAATAATTCGGATTATAATTTATTCCCTTTTCGTTATAGATAAAGAATTCTTTTATATCTTTAACTATATCTATACCGGAATTTACATCCTTTTCCTTCTTAATTTCTTTTACTTTACGAATTTTTCTAGGATCGATTTGCATCAATTCTACAATCCCTCGTTTAGGATTTTTCATATCAATAATTTTTTGATAGTATAATCTACCATCAATATACCAACGCCTAAAAATATCATGAGCCTTATTATTAAATTCTAATAGCTCAAGTATTTTATTAAATTCATTTTCAATTGTATCTTTTATATCATCCGGAATATCTAACTTGTCCAAATTGATTTTTACTACAACATCGTCATCCACGGATGCGATTGCTTCGGTTACAATTTCATCTACTGCTGTAGAACAATCCGAATATGCTGCGGCTTCTCTGTATCGTGTAATTAAATCCGACTCAGATTTTGCCGTAGCATCCATATCTAAATAGGTGCCAAAATACCCCCCAGCTTGAATGCCGCTGGATTGTATAGTAGTGGCACCATCATCAGATACCGGTGTCATGAATTCTTGATTTCTTTTATCTATCTTCTCTTCTTCTCGAGCGATAGTGAAACCAAATAGCTTAATTGCCATAATTAAATCACTTTATATAATATTAACCTGCGACTGAACCAAATATATTCAACGAATCTACCAACTGTGAAGCTGGCGTACTGCTAACTTCAAATGTCTGATATTGGAATGCAACTTGGAATGAGGATATTTGGTCATTTGTACCAAAGTCCAAACCAACTGCACTAATATCGGTTGGGAATACACCCAACATTTTATATTGTTTAAGAATAGCACCGTTACGATCTAACTGCGATATAAACATATCTGTTTGATATTGCGCAGGAGTTAACGCTCCGGTTTTTGTTCTTAAATTTTCCATGCCATTCATCCATTGTTCTATAGCAGTCCGAAGTGTAAACCCCGAATCATTAAGTATAGTACAACTGAACGGTGCAAATGTTCTATCACCGGCCATTGTTATTAGTCTGCCCCGATAATAAACCGGAGTGACACCTAATGTTTGACCAGGCAATTCTGCCGCAGTAATTAAAAATGGAGCTTTAGTTACTGCGAGCGCACGACTTGCAACATAGTTAGGAAATGTTAATTGAACTGCAAACTGGTTCGGTCGTGCGCCCCCGTTCGTTAGTTCAGCTTTAAATCTATCTACATTAAATGGTATTGCCATTTCTTCTTACTCCTATTATGCGCCGACTTCTTCGAAGGATACGCCTGTTCTTGTTGCAATAAAATTCAATTGAATAAAATTGATTGCTCGAGCAGGTTTAATGTATATATCAGCAACAAATTCATTGCGATCTATAACTTCTCCAGTATTGTTTGTTTCATCACAAACAACTCTGAAGTCTGTAACGCCTCTACGTCCTTGGACATCTCTTAAGAATGGCTCTACAAGATTTCTAAATTGTGCTCGCGTAAATGCGTCATTAAATTCAAACAACTGAAATTTTGATGCCGTTGCAATTGCTTTTTCAAGAACAATAAACAATCTACGTACATTAATACGATCAAACGCACTTGGTCTTGCTAACAATGTTTTATCACCGAATAACAATGTACCTTGTCCTGGGAATGTTACTACAGGATTTACGCCCTTTTTATATAATGTATCTCTATCTGCTTTAGATGGAGACCAGGCTAATTTAACAACATTCTTAATTACACCTCTGTTATATCCTGCAGGAGAGAACCAAGGATCAGCAATATAATCTGTTCTAGCAGATAATCCTGCAATATCGCCATTCAACGGAACATATCTATATTTATCATTGTAACGATCATATTGATATTTCCATCCCGAATCTAACACCGCAAAAGATGAGGATGTTAAATTGTCTCTATATGTAGTTATTCTTGATGCCTGTCCTGTTGTATTTACCACATCTGAATATGGAGGAGATGCAAATACTACGCAATCTCTTCTGCTTTCTGCAATTGCGATAACCGAATTTACTGCGGTATAAGATGTTGTTGGTCCCATCGGAATCAATCCAACGTCGTACGCCTCATCGTTCGAGAAAATTGCATAACCCGTTAAAATATTTGCAATGCTAACAGTATCTCCAGATACACCCTGTGTTAATGTATTTGTGACATTTGCTGTTAATGATCCGAAGGTCGTATCTTGAGCAACTTGGCCCCAATTGGTTCCACCTAAAGTTGTACTAGGATGATCTAATACCCAAACATATGTTGATCTATCATTAATTACATCTTTATAGTAATTTGATGCTTGATCCGATGTCTTTGCATCTGATGCTTTAGATAAGAACGAATATTTTTCTAATACTGAATTAGGAGTACCGGTAAATGTTCCTCTGACATCAATAACAATTACATGTATTTCATCATTAGATCCACCTTTTGCAGCAACCAACGCAGATGTGCCTGGCGCAGAATCAAACGCTGATGCATATGCCCATCCTGAGTATGTACTAGAGTCAGCTAAAGAAACTTTTATACTGTTCCCCATTGCACCAGGATATCTAGCAGCAAACATACCGTAATTTAAACCACCTGCGCTATAAGCAGAAATATATGTATCTTTGTTTTCAATTAAAGGAGAAACATAATCTACCGTCACCGTAGCATTTGCAACTTCTGTATTTTCAGTGATTGTTACTGTTGGTGTAGCAACATAACCGCTACCCGAATTTGTAATATTTGCACCAACAACTTGAAACCCTATTTGAGCTAATATAACTGCATTACTTGTTAAATATGGCAAATCTTGCGTAGCAGGAACAACCAATACATTTGCAACAGTATATCCATATCCGGCATTTGTAATTGCCACATCAATAATTTCTGCCTCTAACCGCGTATTTGCCGTTGCGTCAGTTCCACCTAAAGTATTATTTCTATTAAGTGTAACATTAGGAGCAAATGCATACCCGCCAGCGCCAGGATTTAATAATGTGATTTTATTAATATACCCATAACCTAAATTAGCAGTTAATACTGCATCAACACCGGTGTTGCCGTCTAATCTATTTACTGTTATAGTTGGCGCAGTTAAATAACCATTGCCGCTGCTAGTAATTGTATAACCCGACACTACGTTTCCTGTTATTACAGGAACAATTGTTGCATGTTGTCCACCAGGTACAAGTGTACCACCAGATACAACAATATTCGCATCCCCGTAATTTGTACCGGCTGTAGATATTTGAATATCTTTTAATTTAAAGTGTACATCTAAATTAGCAGATGCACTAGTAGAACCTTGATTCTGTATTACGACATTGGATAAAGTCGTATAATTATTACCAGAGTTAATTAAATTAATTGCTCCGATTTGACCTGCCCCTAATAAAGCAGTTAATATAGCGCCAGCTCCGTCTCCGTTGACAACTAATGTAGGTGCAACAGAATAACCAAAGCCTGCAGTAGAAATGCCCGTCCCAAAAACATTGCCCGTCGAATACAATATTGGCGTTGCTGTTGCTGTCGTACCACCAAATGGCGATGTAGGTGCACTAATTGTTAGCGTGATGCTATTAACATCAGAAAATCCACGATCACTTGATGTAATATTGATAGCAGAAACAGTACCATTTGGCACCGATACCGCATTTTGCGCTAAAGATTTATCAACAACTCTAGTTATTTGTAAATTGTTTCCATACGATAAGAAATTTGCTGCGGTAAAGAAGTATCCTGCAGTTGTATCATTTGGGACACCAAATTGTTCTACAAGTTTTCCTTCAGAATCTACAGTTACTACTTGCTCAACAGGTCCCCATTGAAATGCGCCCGAAAATGCTCCCGCAGTAGTTGCAACCGAGGGAACAACAGTTGTTCTATCTTCTTCGGTAACTACAACGCCAGGTGAAAGCTGAAATGCCATCTTCTTCTCCTTGATAATTTTATAGATATCTCTCTATAATTTGATTTCTATTTATTTATAATTACCAACAATTAGACTTTTTCCAACCAATTTAGCACAACTTTATTCATATCTTTACCATTACTATTCGAAAACCAAAGATCTCCATTCACATCTTCTTCCGGCACCGATCGTTCAGTAGGGCCCTCATCTATAAATCCAAACGGAGTAAGGTTTTCTTCAATTTGTTTGAATTGCTCTTCGTACAATACTTTTCGCAGATTTGTATCTGTTAAATCTTTAAAGAAAGATTCATTTGACGCCCAAGCAAAAAGTACCAACGTCATTACAAGATCATCATGATAACCTTCATCCGCTTTGTAAAATCCACGTATTTCAATAAAGGTTGAAATTTCTCCAATAATATCTGTATCATGTATCAAAAGTTTGTTACTTTCAACCATACTTTTGAAAGCGGTGCAGCCTAGTCTTTTTACTAATTTTGTAGTTCGTACTCCAAGTGTAGCTCCAGAACTAAATCCACCGGATAAATATTGTCCAGATTTAGAATTACTTCCTACAAAGAATACGTTTTCATATTCAAGATCAGTATACAGTGAGTCGGCGACTTGTTGCCCGTTATCGTTTATCTCAATTAAACAATATGCCTTATGGTAATCTTTAGCAACCTTATGTATAATGTTAGGATATAATAGCGGACTAATCTTATTGCTTCTATATTTTGCCACCACTGTATAGGGGTATGCTGTTATATCCATAACCGTAAAGGCGCAATGGTCTCCTCCGACGCCTCTAGAAGTATCCGCCACAAGCATATAGACGTGATCTTCTTCCGGCTCTACAATTATATCTAAACCATCTTTACTATATACGTACGGCTTAGATGACATCCTGCCTATTGTATCCGGATTAACTAATGTGTTCGATGAACCTAAGAAATTACATAATACTTCTTGGTTAAACTTAAGCTCACCTAGAATAGCCCTTTGTTCATCTGCCCATTTTTTATCTCTACCAGGAATTTCGCTATAGTGAATAAACATTGGAACAAATCCATTGAGGCCTTGTTCTGCTTCATTCCAAAATTTCCAAAAATGGTTATAACCTAATGGAGTGGAAGTTAGAAGAATTTTTGTTGTTTCACCTGCAGATACAACTGGATATACAGAAGTGAAAAAATCCTCAGCTACATTATTGGGAATAATTGCCGCTTCATCAATATATAACCAATTAACAGATTTTCCTCGAATACCCGAAGAACTTGTAGCAGCGGTAAAAATTCTAGATCCATTTTCTAATTCAATATCGCCTTTGTTGAATGTCTTAACACCTTGTTGCATCCAGATAGGTAAACATTCATACATCAATTCATACCGATATAATACTTCTCTTGCTGCGCTAGATTTATTTGCTAGAATAGCAACCGTTTTATTAGACTGAAATAAAGTATACCATAGAATACATGCAGCAGAAGTAATTGTTTTACCCTGTTGTCTACCTTCCATTAATATAACTTTGCGATTATTAAGAATAAGATCAACTTTTCTTTTTTGGCATTCATACAAAGTAAAGGGAATTAATCCTTTATCTAAAGAAACAATTTTGCAATATGTTTCAATAAAATATATAGGATTTTGAATGCACTTCATTAATTCCGATACTTGTTCGGAAGTGTATGATATGGTGGTACCAACTTGTTTTAAATTTGGATTACCATTATAAGAAATTTTCTTACTGGTCGATGCTGATACTATCATTTTTATTGCCCAATAATTTCATAAGTTCAGCAGTTGAACCTGCAAATACTACATTATTCTGAGTACCGATGTGCCCATGTCCTGCTGGTTTATCTTTGTCTAATTCTTTAACTTGTTTTTGCAATGCAAGCAAATCCTTAGATACATCGGATAATGTTTTAATAAATTGCCCGGCAACTTCATAATGTCTAGGAGTTTCAGAATTTTTAGAAAGTTCTATAAGATTTTCTAAAGTGTCTCCGCCCTGTATAATAAGAGTACGAAGAGTATTTCTTGCTAATTGATAATCTTCTTCTTGATCTGTTTCCTTATTAGAATTTAAATTTGACGCAACAGGTGCCGTAGTAAGAGCATTGGTCTGTTCCATAACTGGATCTATATCAAACAAATCGTGCAAATTCTCTAAATTTTTCATTTAAAAATCTTCAAAACTTTCTACATAACCATAAGTGTCATTTACATTTGCAGTGGGGGAATCTGGTTCTACTGTAATCTTTTGTTGTTGGTTCGTCAAATCTGGAGAATTAAAGGTATTGGCAATAACCTTTTTAATTACCCCTTGTTTATTAATAGGACCATAAAAATTAAGTTTAACCGTGAACCCAAGTGTCCACATCACAGATCGTCTGGTTACAAAATCACCTTCGTAATCATCTTCAAATCCAATTGTATTTAATAAGATAGGAAGGTCATTTTGTATATTTAATTCTGGGATTGCCTTTAAAGTTAAATTGTAGTCCGGATTAAAGTAAGGCAATATTTGTTCAATTATTTGCAAACCATCATCTTGATTCCTTGCATAGATATAAAGCAGCATAGATAGATTATACGGAGTAGGAGCATATTGTGTACTTGCTGTAGTACTTGAATCTAATGCTCTTGTCTGTTGTATCGGGCTAACTTTTCGGTTAGGATCATAATCTAAAGATACTAACTCAAACCCCATTCTAGGCAAAATAACCTGAAATTGATTTGTTTCAATAGTTGGTTGTTGATTTATTCTAGCTAAAAATTTCTGTTTAGGAGAATACGATAACGGTACCCGTTGTACATTTATAGTATTACCGTTACCATCTTTTCGTTCAATGGTTATACTATTGAACATATTACCAAAAGCAACAATAGCTTTTCTAACTGTTCCCCAATAAAATCTTTGATCTAACATTTAAGGATCTCCAAACGGATTTCGTTCAGAAAAATCCAAAACTGCATTTTTTTCTGCTCGTATTTTTTCATTATCTGCACCAACCGTTGGCTTATTCGAAGTATAATCCTCTAATACCATTGGAGTTAATTCAGAAGTTTCTAATAATATACTATCTCCGCTTTCGGAAATTATTTCAAAGTTATCTATACCCAAATCATAACCAGATGCCAATTGATCTATTTCAGCAACACCGGTGTTAAATCTTTCATTAGAATATTGCATCAATTCCCCATATAGGGTGTAAACATATAATTTGCCTACCTGATAAAATGGTACGGCATGTTCGACTTTTCGTATCTCAAAAAAACCTTTTGTCAACGGAAAATAAATTACGTCACCTTCTGCCGGTCTAGTTAATATAGAATTACCTGTGCTACCAATTACATCTGACCAACGTTTTCTTGCGACAACAAATGTAGCCGAATCTCTAATCTCAACACCAAATTTCGTTAATAATTCGCTATCACCTTCGAACCCATTATTAGATTGTAAATACATCTCAATTGGGTAAGCGTGATCAAAAGTATTAGTTGGGTCTTCAGTTAGAACATTATCATAGTTACTAGGAGTACGTGGTATATAATAGACTTCGAATCCATAAATTTTCATCGATTCAATAATTAAATCTTCATAGATATTCTGCTCAGAGGCACGACCTATGTTCTTACCAGATTGAAAATAATGGTTAACTGTTGCCATTTTTAGTATTGACTTTCTATTGACAAGGTGTTATCATCTCTATGTACCCTATTAATAAACACTACATTATTATATTCCATTATTAATTAGCCTGTAAAAAAGTCTACAGGTAGCTGAAAACTGGATTGTATATCATCTTCAATTTGTTTGATCTCTACCATAGCTTCATTATAAATCGTTTCACCGTTAAGCGTTACTCCGCCAGGTAATTGCATACCGGAAAACTTCTTAAGATTATCTCCCCATTGCCGTTTAATCAAAGCAGTAGTATACATTTTAAGGAATCTATCATCATACACATCCCGATATGTTTCCGGATCTAATATTCGGTAACAATCAACTAACAGATATTCGCCTACGGCGACATCAGCACTCCAATCCATATCAATAAAAAGTCTATTCATATGACGATTAAATCTGATTGGCTTTTGCCCTACAAGTAATTGGTTAATTAATTCAATTTCTCTTTTCACAGTGTAATAGTAAATCAAATCCGTAGACATTAAACTATACAAATCGTTAATCATAATTTGATATTTTAAGCTAAAAAGATTCAATCCATCTGATTTATTTGTAAATGGAAAAATTTCCTGCACGCCCACAACCGTATCGGGTACAGTAATATATTGATTAGTTTTATCTTCTTGCGTAATTTGATGTTTTAAATATACCCGTTCTATAGCATCATAATGATATTCACGATAAAATTGGAAGGCATCGTCAATTCTATCTTCCACTTGATCGTCATCTACGTTTATTTCAAGAACAGGTGATCCTAACCTACGTAGGCAATAGTCTCGTAGACCTTCTCTGGATGTTACTTTAGCCATGTGTTACTCCCGGATTAACCGTGACAATTCCTTCTATTATTCTTAATACAATATTACCTGAAGTAGCAAGTACATCATACAAATATCTGCCTGATTTTAAATTTGCAGTAGCAGATGCAACTAAAGATACTTGAACATTGCCGTTTGCAGCATCAATAATAGCTGAGGTAAAAACTATAGAATTTGCAGCAGGATACGATCTTCGCATTTCGCTAGAAATAGTATATCCGGATAACGAGATAGGATTTTTACTATTATCTAAATATTCTATATATTCAGTAAATGTAGCGCCCTGATCAATAATTAAATTTTTTGTTGTTGCCATTTTAGTTTACAGTTGGTGCGTATTCGAAACCGTTTTTTATCATTTCTTTTCCAATAATATCTAATAGAACGTCATCAATTTGCTGATATTTGCCTTGTAATGTTATTAACAATTTATCAGTAAGGCGTTCTATAGAACCTCGCATTTCGTAAACTTCTACCGTAACTTTAGTCACATCTTCGAAATAATTTACTGCAACATTAGTTATATTTAAACTCATAGTATTGCTCCTTATCTAAATCTACCATAATAGACTCTATACGCAAGATTTACAATTGCATCACCTTCTACGGTGTTATAACCTTGTCTATCGAAATTATTTTTGCATACAATTTTTAACACGCCCGATTCAACAACTGTTGTTATTATACTAGATCCTAATAATAATCCTGTACTAGGTTGTCGTATTACACGCACAATTGTTGAACCTGTTCCGCTAACTACATATGATCCTGAATCGGAGATTCCGCCGTTAATAGTATAAAATGGCATTAAGAAATAATTTTGATCGGTGATTGTAGAATTATTTATCAATACAAATTCATCAGTTCTATTGACATATGTTGCATTAGGATCAGCGCCCAATACCGTAGGTATAGATAATACGCCTGGGATGTTGTATATTATATGCGGCATTCTTCTATCTAAAGAAAACTTAAGATCGCCGGCACTATTAGTTATACTAAAATTATCTTTTTCTAAAGTAATACCCATTACTGCACTCCAAGGTAAAGTAGATTCGAATTAATATTAAGTGCAGAATTAAAAAAATAATTTTTAATATTATATTTGTATGTTAATGCAGCCCCTTGACCAACCAAAGTTTCTCCTAGTGGCCAAATTATATTCGTATTTGTTAATGTAATTGCCCCTGACCGTTCATCATACAACCCGCCTTCTAATGAATTTTCCGCACTAGCTTCTGTTATTGTTCTACCTTGGGAATATCCTATAGTTATATAATGTATAGTTGCATTATAAGTATCATACCCATATTGACTTCGTATATCCGAATATTTGTTAAGATATGCAATTGGATCAAATGTTATTGTGCGGTCTTCACGTTCATTTGCGTAATGTATTTGCCCTGCAACAGGATCTGCTCCTAATGATAATATTAAATCCGAATAGCTTGCTATATACCTTAATGCATCTGCAGTTGAGATATAAAAAAGATTAATTGGTAATGACCCTGCAGTGTCTCCGGGCAATCCAGGTATAACATTTAAATAACTATTGGGGTTTGCAATAGATGACGTAGATATTATTTCCTCATTCCCATTTAAATTCTGTAGGAATATATTTAAATCTGTTGGGAATATTATATAAGTTCCGTCGGATTGTAATTCTGATCTATATAGTGAATTTTTACTTATTTCTATACCATATCCTAAAGTCGTAGGTTGCTCCACATAATCATATTTTCCTGCAACTTCCTGCCAATTGTAATGTATATACTGATCTAATTTTGTGATAAATCCCGAAAAAGTGTAACCGCCAATGAAGAAATCAAAAAATCCAGTTCTAACAGGGGGCTTATCTATAAGTAAAAGATTAACAAATGAGTTAACATCTAAAACACCATTTACGGAATAATTTTCTATAAACGGACCCTTTGTTGGAATATCTTGTCCTAAATTTTCTCGAGTTTGTATATCTGAATATGTTGTCAATGAAATACCTGTTGCAGTTTCTCTATAAACTCGCAAATCGGCAGATAGTAATGTTTTTGTAAAAGAGTAACTTGCAGAATTATTAAATTGATCTATATTTTTATATAGATAACTTCTTTCTGTACTAAATACATTTCCAAGTGTTACTAAATTTTGTGATGCGTTTAACAGGTATACGTTAGACATATTATATTGTTGGTACGTTAGCAATATTGTTAAACGCTAATATTGTATATCTTTTA
>B570J29032_109958972_pt1 | contig 16584 bp, 18 predicted proteins | sample LakMenEpi16Nov12_FD_29032 | JGI IMG/M metagenome (IMG submission 29032) | reverse complement strand
TCCCATCGTGCGTGGTCGCGAAATTCGAGATTTTTTGAAACGGAGATTTTGTGGAATTAAACGTAAAAACTTTTTTAATTGCTGATCTTGAACTTGACCAAGAGAACGTGAGAAAACACTCACCTAAAAACCTTGAATCCATTAAAGCCTCCCTAAGAAAGTTCGGACAAGTAAAGCCTATAGTGCTCCACCGACAAAAAGTCGTAGCCGGTAACGGAACTTTGCGCGCCGCAAAAGATCTTGGCTGGAATCAAATCGACGCTGTCTCTCTTCCCGAAGATTGGGATTATCAAAAAGTAAAAGCCTATGCGATCGCCGATAACCGAACTGCCGAACTTGCAGATTGGGATATTGAACTTCTATCTTCTCAACTTGAAGAACTAAAAGAATATGGTTTCGATTTAGAGGACACAGGGTTCGATGATTTCTCTTTAAATAACATGGTGCGTGTTTCTGAATCAAAAGAAAAAGGATCTACTGATCCTTATAAAGAGTGGATTGGTATGCCCGATTTTGAATCGGAAGATAAGAACGCCGCATTTAGAGTTGTCGTTAGATTTAAAAGTGAGGTAGATGCCGATGACTTTTTTAAAATAATTGATCGACCTAAAAAGTCTGCTTTATGGTGGCCGGAAGATGATGGTTTTGTAGGATCAACTGTTAAAGAACAATACATTAATGTAGAGGAATAATGGTTAATCCAAGATTCCCTATTTATATTCCGTCTAAGAGTCGAGCCGATACGGCAACCACTCCTAGATTTTTAGATTCTATTAATGTTCCTTACAGGTTAGTTATAGAAGAACAACAATACGATTCTTATGCACAATTCTTTCCTAAAGAAAAACTTTTAATCCTAGATCCTATTTACCAAAAAGATTATGACACTTTTGATGATTTAGAAGATTTAAAATCTAAAGGTCCAGGACCAGCACGAAACTTTATTTGGGATCACTCTATAAAAGAGGGTCACGATTGGCATTGGGTTATGGATGACAACATAACTTTATTTGCTCGCTTTCATCAAAACCAGAGAATCCCTGTAGGTGACGGAACTTGTTTTTACGCTATGGAAGATTTTGTTTTACGTTACGAAAATATTGGTATGGCTGGACCCGACTATTGGATGTTCACTCCGTCAAGATCTAAACTTCCTCCTTATCTAATTAACACTCGCATTTATTCTTGTAACTTGATCCGAAACGATTTACCTTATAGGTGGCGTGGAAGATACAACGAGGACACAGATTTAAGTTTGCGTATGTTAAAAGATGGTTGGGCAACTGTACAATTTTATGCTTTCTTGCAATATAAATTAACAACTCAAACTTTAAAGGGTGGTAATACTGAAGCGTTCTACGCCGAAGAGGGAACTTTACCTAAATCTAAAATGCTTGTAAAAATGCACCCCGATGTAACTAAACTTGTTTGGAAGTTCGGGAGATGGCATCACTATGTTGATTACAAGCCTTTTAAAAATTTAGGGCTAATTCGTAAAAAGAATTTCGTTCTTCCAACTGATAATGTTTATAAGATGAAAAAGGTTTCAAGACCTAAGAACGCAAAGAGTTAAATATGGCACCGAGAGGTAGACCACCTAAACCTGTAGAGCAGAAACGTTTAATCGGTAATCCAGGAAAAAGACCTTTACCGGAAACTTCTAATCTTATTCTTCTTCCGGCTGTTAATGAAATACCTAAACCTAGTAGAAAACTTTTTCAATATGGGCAGGAACTTTGGGATCGTGTATGGACAATGGGTCATACTTGGATAAGTTATTCCACCGATCTTGATCTTCTTCTAATAGTTTGCGAGCAGTTAGATGAACGCGCTAAACTTAGAACCCTTGTTTGGAATAGTGGTCGTAACGATGAAAGAAAAGCGTTAAGGCAATTAGAAAAACAAATTGTAGAAAACCTGAGTTTATTAGGGTTCACTCCTACCGATCGCAGTAGACTTGGGATCGCTGAAGTTAAAAAACTATCTAAACTAGAGGCGTTGCGTGCAAAATACCAAGAAGATTAAAGGTTTCCCTCCAGCGTGGCTTTCCGAAGTTGCTAAGAAAAATTTAAACGCCGGTAAAGGTGAGCAGATAAGTGATTTCGTAAATACATTTTGTATTCAAACTAAAGACACAGTTGCAGGTCGAGCCGGAAACAAAATCGTATTGCGTGATTGGCAAAAAGAACTTTTAAATCATATTTTTGCTATAGAAAAAGATAAATTAAAACATAGAACTGCCCTTGTAGGCATGGCTCGAAAAAATGGAAAATCGGCTTTATCTTCCGGTATTGCTTTATGGGGTTTATTCATGGGAGAGAACGGAGGCGAAGTTTATTCTTGCGCCGCAGATAAAGATCAAGCGCGAATTGTTTTCGGTGATGCAAAAAAGATGATCGAAGCCGAACCAGATTTATTTAATCAAGTGAAACTTTATAGAGATGCAATAGAAGTTCCGGCAACCGGATCAATCTATAGAGCGCTTTCTTCTGAAGCATTTACTAAAGAGGGTTTAAGTCCATCGTTAGTTATTTATGACGAACTACATGCCGCACCTAATCGAGAACTTTTCGATGTTATGCAACTTGGTATGGCCGCAAGAAAATCACCAATGCTTTTAGCAATAACAACAGCAGGAGTAAAAGCCGACAACTCCGGTCAAGATTCGATTGCTTATAACCTTTATCAGTACGGACAAAAAGTTATTAGAGGAGAAGTAGAAGATCCAACATTTTTTATGGCATGGTGGGAAGCCGAAGCAGAAGCCGATCACCATTTAACTGAAACGTGGATAAAAGCAAATCCAGGGTTCGGTGATTTAAACGATCCGGCAGATTTTGAATCAATGGTTAAAAAAACTCCCGAATCAGAATTCAGAACTAAGAGATGTAATCAATGGGTTTCAAGTCAGCAAGCGTGGCTTCCTAACGGCGCTTGGGATCAGTTAGCCGAAAAGAAAATGGTTACCTCAGAAACGGAAATAGTTTTAGGCTTCGATGGTTCTTTCTCCGGTGATGCTTCAGTAATTATGGGAGTTACTTTAGAAGAAACTCCTCACATATTTGTAGTTAAAGCGTGGGAAAAACAACCGGAAGATTTAGACAATTGGCGCGTAGACACCTTAGATGTTGAAAATACAATTCTAGAATTTTGTGGAAAACATAAAGTCAGGGAAGTTGCTTGCGATCCTTTCAGGTGGCAAAGATCTATGCAAGTTTTACAAGAAGCAGGAATTCCTATAGTCGAGTGGCCATCAACTTCTGCTGCACGCATGATTCCGGCGTGTGCAAAGTTTTATGATGCAGTTGTAAATAAACGAATAACTCACGACGGAAACCCTTTACTAACTCGCCATATTTCAAACGCAGTTGTTAAAACCGATCGACTAGGACCAAGAATCGTAAAAGAACACAGAGGGTCACCACGCAAGATAGATGCCGCAGTTGCGAGTATCATTGCATTAGATAGAGCAACTGTTTCGAGAAACGATGAAAATGTTTCTCTTCCTGCTTTTTATGTGGTTTAGGAGTTAGATGGCAATAATTTTACAAATCGTAGGTGCAACAATTTTAACAATCGGGGTCGGGACAATTTCGATTCCTGCTGGCATAATATTAAGTGGTGTTAGTTTAATTTTATTCGGCTTGGCTTATGAGAGACGTGGTTAATGTTAGGTAACTTATTCAGTAAAACAGAACAACGTTCTATAAGTTTTCAATCAATCTGGGGATCAGGCGACACGTTGGCCATGACCACAGTTGCCGGAACAAACATAGATGAAAACACGGCCATGCAAATTACGGCTTTTTATTCTTGCGTACTTTTAATTTCTGACACGATTTCAACTCTTCCGATGGATGCCTTTGTTAGAAGAGACGGAACTCGTGTTCCTTATCGTCCACGCCCAGAGTGGGTTATGCAACCAGATGTAGAACTTGCCCGATCAGAACATTATCAACAACTTCTTGTTTCTCTTCTCCTTGATGGAAACGCTTTTGTAAGAATCTTTAGAGATAACCGAGGAGATGTAATTAACTTAGTTGTTCTTGATCCTTTAAAAGTTGAAGTAACAAGAAATCCTGTAACAAGAGAAATTGCGTATCGTTACGAAAACGAAAGAGATAATTTAATTTCAAAAGACGAAATGTTGCATCTTACTGAATTAAGGAAACCTGGAGATGCTAGAGGACTTTCAAGAGTTACAGAATTAAAACAAAATCTAGGATTATCTAGCGCACTTCAAGAATTCGCCGCAAGATTTTTCGGATCAGGCGCGAACCTTGGTGGTTTAATCGAACACCCTGCACAATTAACTCGTGAACAATCTAAAGATCTAGCCGATTCTTTTAGAGGACTTCATAAAGGATTAAGAAAATCACATAAAGTCGGTGTTCTTTCCGGAGGCGCTAAGTTCACAAAAACAGAAGCCGCACCAGACGAAGCACAAATGCTTGAATCTAGAAGATTAGCAATCGAAGAAGTAGCAAGAATATTTAGAGTTCCACCTCACATGATTGGAATAACTACCCCTGGAGCGATGTCTTACGCATCAGTGGAACAAAACAATATTAACTTTGTTACACACACGTTAAGACCTTACATAACAAAGATAGAAGAATTTTATTCAAGACTTCTTCCTAACGATGCGTTCCTAAGAATAAACGTCGATGGTTTATTGCGTGGCGATTTTGCTACACGCATGCAAGGTTATTCAATCGGTTCACAAGCAGGATTCCTTTCAATAAATGACATTAGAAGATTCGAAGATTTAACTCCGGTAGATTCCGGAGATGTTTACAGAGTGCCATTAGCAAACGTAAATCTTGCCGCAGCAGATTTAGTAGAAACCGATAAAAAAGTTGCTATGGCACAAAAACTTGTAATCTCCGGTTTCGATCCTACGGAAACTTTAAAGGCTCTAAATCTTCCAGCAATTATGCACACCGGAGTTCCATCTACACAACTTCAACCGGTTGCACAAATTGATCCTAATGCGCCTACAAGTGTTTATAAGGTAGATTAAATGAGTTTATTTTCAGGACAAACTTCAGTAGGAACTGCCGCAACTCTAATCGATGGGATCGCTTACAATAATCCTGTTTTATTACATATTCACAATAACGATAATACGGATGCTGTTTATATTGGTGGACCAGACGTAACAACTTCTAATGGTTTAAAGTTAGTAAAAGAAGAGTCTTTAGAAATAACTTTGCATCAAGCAAATACAATTTATTGTGTATCTACCAAATCAGGACATACTGTTTCGTGGATTGCGCAGAAACTCTAATGCCATATTTTATAACAGATGAATCAGCAGATTGCTCAGGATGGGCAACTATTAAAGATGACGGCGAAGTTATCGGTTGTCATCAAACTAAACAAGATGCAATAGATCAGATGGTTGCCGTCTCTATTTCTGAGGATATTGAACCTGGTGGCGAAAGATTAAAATACAATAAATTAAAAAAAATAAAGTATCGTGTTTTGCCTGACAATTACAGACCATCTTTAAGTGAAGATGTTCCAGAGGGTCGCGCGTGTGGTAATTGTATTTTTTACAAAGAAGATGATGTTAAAGAATTTGCTAATGGTGAACTTCGTGCTTGGTGTGAAAAATGGGACGATTATGTTAATGGTGCATTTTATTGTAATGCTTGGCAGATGGATGAGGAATCACGCGCACCTGCACCAAAGAAAGATCAGATTACAGGAAGCGATGAGAATAAACCCGATAGCGCTAAAGGTGCTGGAGGCAACATAGATTTTGATGCAGCCACAGAAACTTCTTTAAGAAATAAAGTAAAAGATCATAATGACAAAATGTCGGAACTTGGAAAACCTGATTACACTCGTGCAACATTAGGTCAATTAAAAGCAGTTTATAGAAGAGGTGCTGGTGCTTTTTCGGTTTCTCATCGTCCTGGTATGACAAGAGGGCAGTGGGCTATGGCTCGCGTTAATGCTTATTTATATTTACTCAGAAACGGCAGACCTGAGAATAAAAATTATGTAAACGACAACGATCTTCTTCCAAAAGGGCATCCTAAATCTTCTAGAAATGTTAACATTACAAATGAATCAAACAATAGAGCGTTACCTGAAGAGTTAAACGTTGGCGATTATGCTATGTGGTTTAATGGCAATAATCTTTTACAAGGTGAAATTGTTGAAATACAATTCGATGGTGAACTAAGAGTTCCGAATAGTGATGTAATTCTTTTAGGGACACCTTTTAATCCTGCTGCATTAATTCAAGTTTATGAAGAGATCGGTAATGTTTGGAAAGATACTAATGTTTTTGTTGGTGTTAGTTTTGATCAATTAAGAAAAGCCGAAGATTTAGATTTAGAAGAAGATGTAAAAGAAGATATGGAAGAAGAATTTTCAGAAGAAGAAGAAGATATGCGCGCAATTAATCAAGAACCTCCAGCCTACATGCGTGCTGCAGCAAGAAGAGGATTAGAACTTAATGCCGATGGTAAAGGTGGAGATGGATTAACTGAAAAAACTATTAGAGAAGCAAGACTTATGGCCGATGGTCAAGTTTCAGACGATAAGTGGATTCGTATTGCCGCATGGATAGCAAGACACATGCCTGATTTAGATGCACCACAAAATAATGATCCTAACGATTCAGGTTATCCTGGAGCCGGACTTGTTGCACATTTACTTTGGGGATCAGGACCAAGCAAACGTGCCGCACAAAGAACTATGGAATATGCGCAAGGAGTTGTAGAAAGAATTAGAAGAGAAGAAGAGCAAGCGCGTTGGGCTAGTGTAAATGTACAATTAAGAGAAAAGAAAGAAGAAAAAATGCCAAGTACAGTTGAACGTCGTATTAATGATGTAACTTTTGAAATTCGCCAAGGCGAAGTTGATGCAAACAAAATGACTTTCACCGGTTACGCCGCAGTTTTTAATTCACCAAGTGAACCTTTACCTTTCACCGAATTTATTATGCCTGGGGCTTTTAAGCGTTCTCTTAAATCGCGTAACGAAGTAAAACTATTTATGAATCACAACATGGATATTGTTTTAGGTTCAACAAGAGCAAAGACTTTAAGATTAACCGAAGATTCTAAAGGTTTATTAGCAGAAGCCGTTTTGCCTGATACAACAGCCGGTCGTGATCTTTCAGTTCTAATGCAACGTGGTGATGTTAATTCAATGTCTTTTGGTTTCTCAGTACCAGCAAAAGGCGATAGATGGACAAATGAGGGCATGACTCGTGAACTTCATCAAATAAGATTGCATGAAGTTTCAATAGTTACCGGATTTCCAGCCTATGAAGCAACAACGGCATCAGTAAGATCTATAGATGCTCTTGCAACTCGTACCGGCATGAGTGCTGATGTTTTAGCCGATGCTTTAACAAGATTAGAAGCCGGCGAAAACCTTTCCTTAGATCACGCTTCAACCATTAACGAAGCCGTTGCTAAATTGAAAGAATCAGTTCCTAACGAAGCCGAACTTGTAGCGATAAAACAAAAACAACTCGATCTAATGTTAAAGGCGATCTAATGAATAAAGAAGAAGTTAAACAAGCAATTCTTAAAGTTGCAGGTTATCCAGAATCAGGTGCGATTGCTGAAATGGCTGAAGCGATGGCCGAAGAAATTTGTGGAACTAAAAAAGAAACTAAAAAATTTGATCCTGTAACCGAAACAAGAATTATCGGAGTTCAAGAAACCCGATAAGATTTGTGCAATAATAAATCTAACAGGTTTGCGTGTAGCCACCAACCTTGTTACTTTACTGCTTGTGAGTGAGCCTCCAGCAGGTTATCCAATCAAGTAGTAAAACCATTTCAAAAAAAAAGGAAAACAATGTCTGAATATATTAAACTTCAGCATGAAGCACGCCAAAAAGCATGGCACTCTGCAAAAGAAATTTTGGATAGAGCCGCAGCAGAAAAGCGTGATCTTACTGCAGAAGAAAATCAATCATACGAAAAAATTTCTGCTGAATTAGACGAACGCGCACGCGTTATCGAAACTATTTCAAAAGACGAACAAAGAGCAAAAGCCGCAGCCGAAGCAATGCAAAACGTTGAACTTTCAGTTGCACCACAATCCGGAAAATCTGATGCAGATGTTATTAGATCAATGGCGCGTGGAGAAGTACGTTCTTACAACTTCGAAAAAAGAGATGTATTAAAAAGTTCAACTGGTTCACCGGTTCCAACTTCTTTCTACGATCGAATTCTTATGTTGGCAAGATACGTTGGTGGACCACTAGAAACTTCAACCATCATCAATACTGCTGGTGGAGAGAATCTACAAATTCCATCACAAGCAACTTACTCAACTGCTGCAGTTAGCCCAGAGGGTTCAGCAATTTCAGAATCCGACCCAACATTTAACAGTTTTGTGACTCTTGGTGCATTTAAGTATTCTTTCTTAACCCAAATTTCTCGTGAACTTGTTGAAGATGCTGGTGTCGATATTCTTGGATTCCTTGCAGAACAAACTGGTAACGAACTTGGTTATAGAGTGAACGCCGCATTAACAACCGGAACTGGTACAACCCAACCAACAGGTATCGTAACTGTTGCTGGTTCTGCCGTAACCGGAACTGCATTAAATCCAACAGCAGACAACTTGATCGACCTTGTATATTCAATCGATACAGCCGGTCGTCGTCTACCTGGTGCAGGATTTATGATGAACGCAACATCAGTAGCAAACGTGCGTAAATTGAAAGATAGCGCTGGACAATATCTATTTAGTCCATCTCTATCTGCCGATGCTCGCGACTTGCTATTGGGTTATCCAATATTCGAAAACCCAGCGATGGCAACTGCAGCATCAGCAGTTAAACCAGTGTTATTTGGTCACTTACCAAGTTACATGGTCCGTCAAGTTGGTGGAATTAAGTTAGATCGTTCAGATGATTTTGCATTTAGCAACGATTTAATCACTTTCCGTGCAACTTTCCGAGTTGATGGAAATCTTCCACAAACTAGCCACGTTAAATACTTTAAGAGTGCAAACTCCTAATAGTAATTAATCCCTAGACCAGAAACCCCGACGGAGCGCAGGCTGTCGGGGTTTCTGCTTTTTATGTGTAGGATTTGTTGTACCTGCGAACAAAGGATTAAAAGGTGAATCGTGCCGATCGTCGTAATAAAAAATACACCGGTGAACATGTCTCCGGAACTAGCGCAAGTATTCGAAATGTTGGGATTCCCAGTAGAGGAAGAATCCTTTGGACCTCAAACGCCCCTTGGGCATCAACCGGATACGGACAACAAACGGCGCAAGTTACAAAAAGACTTAAAAAAGATAATTACGAAATAGCGATCGCTTCTAACTATGGTTTAGAAGCATCTTCAACTATTTGGGGAACTGAATATGGTGAAATTCCTGTTTATCCACGAGGCATGGATTTGTATTCAAACGATGTTGTTCCGGCGCACATGTACGATTGGGTTAATAGAGATAAAGATGCTCCGAACGCTTTAATTACTTTGTACGATGTTTGGGTTTTCAAAGGTAAAAAATGGGATGATTGGAACGTTGCTTCTTGGGTTCCTATTGACCATCTTCCTTGTCCACCTGAAGTTCGTGATTGGTGTAAAAAAGATAACGTAACTCCTTTAGCGATGTCTAAGTTTGGTAAAGAAATGCTAGAAAGAGTAGATATCCAATCCGAATATATTCCACACGCTATTGAAAAAGTTTTTAAACCAACTAACTTTATTTATACAGCAGACAACGATAAAATTACGGCTAGAGAGTTTATTAAGATTCCGGAAGATAAATTTGTTGTCGGGATGAACGCCGCAAATAAAGGGATCGTTCCTAACAGAAAAGCCTTTGGCGAAAATCTTTTAGCCTTTTCAATGTTTGCACAAAAGCATAAAGATGCAGTTCTTTACTTGCATACAGATTTTATGGGTTCCGGTGGAATAAATCTTATGGATTTAATTAACGCCGTCGGTATCCCTAAAGAGCAAGTTAAATTCATCGATCCTTATCTTTATCGTTCAGGATTAGCCCCCGAAGTTGTTGCCGCAACTTATACGGCTATGGATGTTTTATTAGCCGTCTCAATGGGTGAGGGATTCGGAATTCCAACTTTAGAAGCCCAAGCATGCGGAACTAGAGTTATAGTTTCAGATTTCGCCGCAAGTACAGAATTAGTTGGAGAGGGATGGTTAGTCGGAGGGCAACCTTTTTGGGATGCGCAACAAAGATCTTTCTTTCATAGTCCAAGCGTTCCTGAAATAGTTGAAGCCTTAGAGAACGCTTATAACAAAGGTAGGTCGAGATCAGATCAGGCAATAGAGTTCGCTAAGTTATACGAAGCCGATACTGTATTCGAAACCTATTGGAAGCCGGTTCTAAACAAACTACTTACCAGATAGGCTTTAAACACAAAATAAAGGCAAAATTAGCGACTTTTAGGAAGAGGTAGAGCAAAGATGTTGCCAGTTATGATAGTTCCGGTTTTAAGTAGACACGATATTTTAGATCGGATGATTAAATCAATTAATTACCCTATTCGCGAATTAGTCATTATCGATAACGGCGCTAAGACTCATAGTTGGGAACCGACTTGGAATCAATGGATTAGTAAAATTTGGCATCTCAAAATGCCGAACAATTTAGGCGTAGCCGGATCATGGAATCTTGGAATTAAATCAACCCCGATGGCCGATTACTGGGTTATCTCTAATTTTGATGTCGAGTGGGGAGGAGATAGTTTAAAAATGTTTAGTGAACTTTCTCATCCCGAAAAACTTGTTTTGTCTAATGGAACTCCGGAGTGGTGCGCTTTTTCAATCGGTTGGCAAATCGTAGACAAAGTTGGATTATTCGATGAGGCTTTTCATCCTGCCTATTTTGAAGATAACGATATGCAACGAAGAATAGAAAAGAAAGGGATGGAAGTTGTTAAATCTTTTATCCCTATCGCGCACGATAACTCTTCAACTCTAAAAGCAGGGTTTCAACAATTAAACGAACATACTTATATAAACAATTATGATCATTACAGGTGCAAGCAAAACTATGATGATTTTTCCGAGGGTGGATGGCAAATACGTCGGAGGAGACAAAACTCATGGGATTAAGAGTTTATACAGGTGGTACTTTTGATTTGTTTCATGCCGGACATTTAAATCTTTTAAAGCGTTGTCGTGAAATTGCTGGTGTTAAAGGTCAAGTAATTGTTTCATTAAACACAGATCAGTTTATTGAAAAATATAAAGGTAAAAAACCTTTAATCTCTTACGAGGATCGAAAAGCGATTCTTGAATCATGTCGTTATGTTGATTCAGTTATGGAAAACTACGGAGGAGAGGATTCTAAAGAATCAATAATTCTTGCGCAACTAATAGATGTTGTTGCAATCGGATCAGATTGGGCAAGAAAAGATTACTATAAACAAATGAACTTCACACAAGATTGGTTAGATGAACAAGGAATAAGTTTAATATATATTCCTTACACGAAAGGAATATCTAGTACAAGTATTAAACAAAAATTATGATTATTATCGGAACAACCCCAGATAGATCTCACTGGTTAAAAGATTGCATTAACTCACTCAAACAACCCTGCGTAGTTATTAGCGATTTTGATTTTGAATTAGGTAAATTAAAATGGGCAAGCAAACAACTAAACGAAAGATTTTTCTTTTTTCAAGATTCTATAGTTTTTAAACAAACAGATTGGGTTTTTGATCTATTAAATAACTACGAACATGTTTCTTTAACAAGTGATCCGGTTGTTTATGGAACTTATATGGGGATTTATGATCCTAAGATTTTAAGGGAACTTGAAATCCCTATCCCTATATCTAAAAAGGAATCTATAGAATATGAACTTTCTTGGACAAAAACCTATGTTGAAAAAGTTGGATCAGTACATGTCGCTTTCCCTGATCTAACTGACTCAAAAGCAACGCGAAAAGAAATAAAACATGGTCGAGAAAACTTAGTCTTGGAGAACGATTACCTAATCAAATTTAAAGGTGATTGGGGTCAAATTGTGCATTAGACTATATGTAAGACTTATTACGGAGAACCTATGGCAATAACAAACGGCTACGCAACTTTAAATCAAGTTAAAGCCGCACTTAGAATTACCGATTCAACCGAAGATGCTTTATTAGAAATTGCGATCGAGGCGGCATCTAGAGCGATCGACGGCAACACCGGTAGAAATTTTTATAACGCAGGAACGGCAACAAGATACTTCGCGCCCGATGATGATTTTGTTTTATTAATAGATGATCTAGCCGGAACTGCTATAACTTTACAAACAGCAAATAACGCTGATGGTGTGTACGACGTAACTTGGGCAACTGACGATTACCAATTAGAACCTTTAAACGGAAACTCAGATGGAATTGCTTGGCCATATACAAGAATTCGTGCAATCGGAGATTACCTATGGCCGATCTTAAATGGTGAAGCACTAGCAAAAATAACCGGAGTTTGGGGCTGGACTTCAGTTCCTATTGCCGTAACTCAAGCATGTGTAATTCAATCTTCAAGAATTTATAAACGTTTAGATTCACCTCTTGGTGTTGCCGGTTTCGGCGATATGGGAGTTATGCGCGTAACTCGTGATCTTGATCCCGATGTTGCACAACTTATCGGAACTTACAGAAAAGTTCGAAACGTTGGCTAGCATAACGAATATTCGCGCCGGATTAGCAACGCGATTAGCAACAATTTCAGGATTAAGAACTTCTTCTACACAACCAGATAACCCTAATCCACCAATAGCCGTAATAATTCCAGACAACACAAGATACGATGACACTTTCGGTCGAGGTATGGATACAACAACTTTTAGAATTATTCTTATCGTTTCAAGAGTTGCCGAAAAACAAGCACAGAACGCTTTAGATGCTTATTGCGCAACAACAGGTTCTTCAAGTATCAAAGCCGCAATAGAGGGTGATAAAACACTTGGAGGAAGCGTTTTCGATTGTCGCGTAATCGAAATGCGGAACTATGGACAAATTCCTATCGGAGATGTGACATACTTAGGTTGTGAGTTCGTAGTTCTCACTTACGCGTAAGAAAGAGAAAGAGAAAAAACATTATGCCGAAATTCGCAGCAACCGATTATGCGATTACCATTAATGGAAGTTCTTTTGCTACAAGTCTTAATTCTGTAGAATTAGCACTTACAGCAGATGATCTCGAAACCACTGCTTTCGGTGGCGAGTGGAGAACCAGAATTGCTGGTTTAAAGTCCGGATCTTTAACTTTAAACTTTATGCAAGACTTTGGTGCTTCTTCCGTTGATGCAACTTTATATCCCCTATTTGGATCAAATGCAACTGTCGTTATTAAACCAACTTCAAGTGCTATTGGTACAACTAATCCTGCTTACACAGCAGTTTGTTTAGTAACACAATATTCTCCGTTCGCTTCCAGCGTTGGCGATATTGCAACCCTTTCTGTAACTTGGCCAACTTCCGGTACAGTTACAAGAGGAACTTCTGCTTAATAACAAAGGATAAAAAGTGTTTCTTAACCTGCGCATCACTTCAAAAAATAAATCTACTCGCGATGTTAAAGCAGAGTGGGCAGATTTTATTGCTTTTGAAGATGAATTCGATCAAGCATTTACAATAGTTTTAGACCCTAAAAAATCAAGATTAAAACATTTAACTTGGTTATCTTGGCACGCCGAATCAAGAGATCAGAAAACAAAACTTTCTTTCGAAGATTGGTGCAAAGATATTGCTCAATGTGGATTTGTTGTAGGCAATGAGGTCGAAGATATAGACCCCCTGGAGAGCAAAGCGCCCACTGGCGCTTAATTCATCTTGCTTACGAGTTTCACATTAGTCCAGAACAAATTATTTCTTTATCGCCTAGAATTGTAAGAACAATGGAACGCTATTTGCGCTGGCGTGTTACCGAAATCAATAAACCTAGAAAGTAAAAAGTTAATGGCAATTAAAGAAGTCGGATCAGATGCCAACGGAAATATTAAATTAGAGGGTGTATTCGAGTTATTAGAGGATTTAAAAAAATATGAACAAGTCGATTTAAAGAAAAGTCTTTTTAGAGAGATGACTAAAATTGCGCAACCTATTGTCAAAGATGCACAGTTTTTTCTTCCTACACAAACAAGTACGCTCTCAGGTTGGGGTGGAAAAAATACTTCTAGTGGGGTCAATGTCGGACCAAACGAAAGATGGAAACCTAAGCAATCAGGATCTTGGGGTTTCCCTGTTTATCACGAAGCCTCTGCTAAGAAAGGTGTTCGCGCTCAGGTAGGACCAAAAGGAAAAAATAAAGGTAAAAACTTTTACACGAATTTGCTATCCGTTATTCAATCTAATGGTGCGGCAATGGTTTTCGAGTACGCTGGAACTAAATCTAATAACAAGTTTGCTAAAGCATTAGAATCTAAAGGATTCGGTAGACCGATGAGATCTTTATTTAAAGCCGTAGATAAGAATTTAAAAGAAGTTCAAGATGGTGTCAAAGATGCGATAATAAGAACAGAAGAAGAATTTAACACTCGACAAGCAAAAGTGAGAGGTGATAAATAATGGCCATTATTGCCAGTATTATCTCTACGTTCGATCCTAGAGGTTTAAATAATGCTAAGAAATCTTTTTCTGCTTTAACCGACTCAAACGTTTCAGGTGCTAAAAAACAACAAATAGCAATGAAACTTTTAGGTGGTGCTTTTGCTACTGCCGGAGTTGCCGCAGGTGGTTTTGCAATAAAACTTGGAGTGGATGCAGTTAGGGCTGCAATAGCCGAAGAAAAAACTATTGCTAATTTAAATAGAACTTTACAAAATCTAGGTGTTGGTTTTCAACAAACGCAGGTAGAAAATTTTATAACACAAATGCAGTTTGCTACTGGCGTTTCAGATATGCAACTACGACCTGCAATGAATCAACTTGTTCTTGCAACTAACGATGTTGCGCAAGCACAAAGAATTTTAGAACTCTCTTTAAATATTTCAGCATCAACCGGAAGAGATTTAGAATCAGTAACAATGGCTATGAGCAAGGCAGCGATCGGAAATTTTACTGCTTTAACTCGTCTTGGTGTTCCTTTAGATAAAACAATAATTAAAAATAAAGATTTAGATGCTGCATTAACAAGTTTAGAAGATAAATTTCAAGGAGCATCTGCAGCAGCAGCCGGAACTATGGCTGGAAAGATTTCTATCCTAACCGAACGCGTAGGAGAAGCACAAGAGGCAATAGGTTATGACTTAATTCTTGCTTTACAACTTGCTGCAAATAAAATGGATGGAGTAGGTGGAGTTGCTGATTCGATTACAAATATGGGTGATCGATTAGGTGATTTTATTGTTGGTCTTGGATATTACATTGGAGAAATTGATTTATCGATTGATGGAACAAATCGATTTACCAAGGCAATAGAAAAAACTGGGCAACAAATTGTTTTCAGTATCCTTGGACCTTTAGGTGCCGCGATTCCTGCAATAGGTGATTTGTTTGGTTCAGTTGCAGATAAAGGCGATGAATTAAAAACTTCTAACGAAAATAATGCCCTTGTCGCTCAACTTGCTGGAGATCGATATACAGCATTAGCAAAATCTTTAGGTTATCTAACAAACTCTACTGAAGAAGTTATAGATGTAGAAAAAGAAGAAGCCGAAGCATTAAAGGCTGCAGAAAAAGCGGCAAAAGAAAAAGAAAAAGCATTACAAGATTTACAAAGAGCACAAGAACGTATTAAAAAAACTTCACAAGACTTTGCTTCTTTTGTTGCAGGAACTAGCCCTAAAACAATACAGGGATCTCTAGATGCCGCCAAAGTCGCTGTTGATGATATGCGAAAAGAATTTAACGGAATAAGATCAGTAACAGAACAAACAGCAGATAGGTTTTCCGATCTTTCCGGAGTTGTTAAGGATGAATTAGGTTCTGCTTTCTCATCTGCTGAAGATCAACTTCAAAGCGCTAAAGAAGCCTTTAACGAATTTAGAGATGCTATTTCCGGATCTATTACTGGAACTATAGATTTTGCTTCTGCTATTGAAGATCAAGACTTTGTAACAGGTTTAGAAGCGCAAGCAAATACGGCGATTAAGTTTTCAGAAAAAGTTGGAAAACTTTTAGAACTTGGTTTATCAGAAAGAGCATTAAGGGAAGTTCTAGAAGCAGGTGCAGAAACCGGAACTGCGATTGCTGATCAGATTATTGCCGGTGGTTCAACAGTTGTACAAAAAGTGAATACCTTAGTTGCTTCAGTTGATAATGTTGCAAGTATCGTCGGACAAAAAGGTGCAGAAGCATTTAAGTCTGCCGGAGTTGCTCAAGGTCAAGCACTTGTAGACGGAATTAAAGAAAGTATTGTTAATGCTGCAGCAGAAATCGCTGCACTTGCTTCATCTTTAGGGTCAGTAACTATTGTTCCTCCGGTTACAAACACATTAGTTCAAGAACCAAAACCTTTACAGACTATAAAAGAACCAACTCCTACAGAATTAACTCGTACAGAAAAAATTGTTAAAGCAGCCGGAGGCGCTGGATCAACTCCTGCAAGTAGACATTACACAGCGATGGCCGCAGCGATGGGAAAAATTCGTCTTGCTGACGGAGGAATTGTTATGGGAC
>B570J29032_109958974_pt1 | contig 16606 bp, 18 predicted proteins | sample LakMenEpi16Nov12_FD_29032 | JGI IMG/M metagenome (IMG submission 29032) | reverse complement strand
ATAAACACAAGTATTGATGAGATTTCTCCTACGTCGAAATGACAAATAACTCCGCTAAAATATTTTTGCTAATTTTTCAGCAGACCCTAATTAAGTCCCGTAGGGACGTAATAATTTTTTATCAAATGCTACATTTTATGAGTAAAAAAAGGGCAGTAGTCTATAAGTCTATAAACATAAGGTAAATTTAAACTTTAATCTGACAACAATTTTCTTTAATCAATCTTTTTAATAATTTCAACAAAAAACCTCATTTTCTTGCCTAGCCCCGATTGGAGCGGCACCGCCGCCAATCCTAAGCCTTAGTTTTGCAAGGGTTTGACAGCGACTTTAGAAGCTGGAAAAACGCTTAGCTAAACTTGGCTTAGGTTTGGGGGAGTATAGCGCAAAGCGGGACCATATGACCTTGATTCCTACTAAGCGTCTGCTTCAAAAACTATTATTTACTGGAATGAAATCCAATCGTATTGCCTTCTGTATCCATAGCAATCATTTCAATTTCAAGGACTTCTTCATAAAATTTTTGTGCTCTAGCGAGATCGTCAACATAGATCTCAAGCCAAGTAAAAGGGTTTTTTGCTTTCATATTTTTGCTGATTAATTTGTTGGTTTAGACTTAAACATGAAATATAAACCTATGATCACAAAAGGAATACTTAACCATTGACCTGTGGACAGGGCGTTAAACATCTCATATTTTTCAAAGCCAGCTTGTGACTCTTTCACAAATTCAACGATAAATCTAACCCCCCACAATAAAACTAAAAATAAGCCAAAAATATAGCCATTTTGATTTCTCTTTTCCGTTTTCCAATATAAGTACATTAAGATCGCAAAAACAAAAACATAGGCAATAGCTTCATAAAGTTGCGCCGGATGTTTTGCTGGAATCGCTTGAATAAAATTGGCATATTTGGGATTGGTTAATAATTCTTGATAAGCCTCATTAACATCTGACTGACCTGTTTCTTTCATGGCTGCGGTTTTACTAACCGCATCTCTCAAGAATTTTACCCCGAATAAACTGCTGGTTGTATCGCCTAATATTTCTGAATTCAAAAAATTGCCAATGCGAACAAAAACAGCACCTGAACTTACAGGCAGAACGACCCTATCTAAAACCCATAAAACAGGTTTTTGAACCACTTTTTTACTGTAAATCCACATGCCGATAATCATAGCAATTGCCGCACCATGACTGGCTAAACCCATAAATCCCGTAAACCTAAAGCCATCTTTGAAACTAAATGGTAACAAAATACTAAACGGATCCTCTCTAAATAATTCTGATTGATAAAAAATAACATGACCAAGTCTGGCACCTAATAAAATGGATATAATACTGTAAATAAAGATGGCATCTAGTTGTTTTTCGGTTAAGCCCTCACGTTGATATATTTTCCGCATAATGACTAATCCCAAACCAAAAGCAATGATAAACATCATGCTATAAAATTTAATTTCAAAAGAGCCGATGCCGATGCCTTCGTGAGGATTCCAAATAAAGTTTAATGCGTACATGTTTAATAAATTTTAGACAAATATAACTGAAATATCAACACATCATAACAACCCGTGATATTTTCTCAACAGCCATTCAATAGCCAAAGCCAATAGAATCATCACCAAAAGCCAGTACCAATCAATCAATGAGGAAAGCACTTGTTTGCTTTTTTGAATGGTTTGATAACGTTTATCATTCACCAAATCTTTGATGAGTTGGCTCCCTTGGTTTTGATAATAAGCGCTACCATCCGTTTGATTAGCCACATATTGCAAGGCTTCAACGTTTGGATTAGGAAATTGTTTTTCCACATCAAAAGGAATAATTTCAAAGGAACTGCTATACGAAGCTTTTGAATTGCTTTCAGTAACCGTAAAAGTGTAAGCACCCGCTTCTAATCCTTCTAAGTCTAACTTATAAGCATTAGAGCCTCTCAAAAAATTTTGGATCGTTGTTTTGTTGGTTGATTTATTTTTTAAAGTTAATTGCAATTTGGCAGTTTCGTCAAATTCAAAGTTTTTATTAAAGAATTGGGCTGAAATTTCAATTCTTTCACCCGAATTATAGAAAGATTCATGTTGTACAACCAATTGCCTTTTCTTATCTTGACTAGATAAATATTGGATGATTTTATCGATAAAAATATCAAATTTATCAAACTTTTGATACGTCATATGATATTGTAAACGCCATTTCCATATATTTTCACCAAAAAGCCAAGCCTGCTTTTGTAAACCTTGTTCTGTAAACGTAAGCAAAGGTTGGTCTAAAGCCAAATTTCTAATCCGAGCAGTTAGCAAATCGTCATGCTTGGCATTGAATTTAAAGCTGCCATACGCATTTTCTATAGGTGGCAAACTATTGAAACCGACATCATCCAGAATAAAGGTGCTAAAATCTCTTTTATAAGTTGCCAAATAATCTTCCTTTGCGTTACTCATATTAAATGACACTTGATCTTGCACGCGATTTAAAAAAGTAAAATCAGTGTGCTTGCCAGTGATGATGAAAGTATTCGTTTTCAGGTTTTTGTTGGCATCAAAAAGACGCTGAAAACTTTGATCAGGTTGATACAAAATCATGGCATTATAATTCCCTAAATTTTGAACATCAGCTGGTTTGATAACCGTGACCTTTCTATATTTGTTGCTTTCAATAGCTCTTTTTAAGGCACCCACGTCAGGGTGAGTGAGTTGACTAACGATAGCTATTTCACTTTTTTGATCAATCACTTCAATAGCAAAATTTCGATTGTTATTGACTTTATTTTGTTCCGCAACATTACCCTCTACGCTAATAGTATAAACTTGAACACCTACTGGTGCAGCTTCAAGCAAAACCTCAAGGCGCTTGGCCTTCTGATTATTATTAAATGTTAAACTTTGCGTATAAACTTGTTGATTACCTTTTCTAATTGAAACATTGGCATTCAGTGATTTAAAACCATTGTATTCAACAAAAAATTCAACTGGAAACTTATTTTTGTACAAGGCGTATTTATTCACATTAATTTGGCCTATTTTTAAATCGACAATTGTATTCGTATCGCCTAAAATCAATGTAAAAACACGTTTGTTGGGATCAAAACTGTAACGGTAATCAGCACCAATTGTGGATTGCCCATCGGAAACCAAAACTACCGCAGTAGAGGTTTGTTTGTAGGATCCTTTCAAATTTTTTGGCACTTCTGCCAATTGTGTTTGCTGACCTTTAAAATTTAGAGAATCTAGCAATTGCAAGTCTTGAGCAAAGCCATACAAATGAACATCATATTTATCATTAAGCTCACTTTGTGTTTTGATTTCCTTTAAAAAACTTTTGGAAATATCAGCTGCATTCAAAGCTTTTATTGACGCCGAATTATCAAAAAACACAGCTAAAACTGGCTTTTCATTATCAAAGATCGTTCTTTCAATCTTTGGATTTAGTAACAACAAAAGCAAGCCAAATATAGCAAAAAAACGAAAAATGGATAATAGATTTCTAACCTTTTCTTCAATGGTATTCTTATAAAAATATTGAAAATAAGTAATTCCACCTGCTAAAATTAAAGCAAGAACAATATAAATAAAGGTTGAAACATTCAATATTTAATGGGTTTAATAATTCTTCTGAGAAAACATGAAGTGAAAAATTGAATTAGGTCAACATGCCACCATCTACATTTAAGGTTTGCCCTGTGATATAAGCACTCATGTCAGAAGCTAAGAAAAGACAGGCATTGGCGACATCTTCTGGGGTACCACCACGCTTTAACGGAATGCTATCGCGCCAGCCTTGCACAACGTCTTCATTGAGTTTAGCGGTCATTTCTGTTTCTATAAATCCTGGCGCAATGGCATTGCAACGAATATTTCGCGAACCTAACTCTAGCGCGACAGATTTTGTAAAACCTAAAATTCCAGCTTTTGATGCGGCATAATTGGCTTGTCCGGCATTGCCTTTCACACCAACCACGCTACTCATATTGATAATTGAGCCTTTGCGGTTTTTCAACATGATGCGTTGCACGGCTTTAGTCATATTGAAAACTGACTTCAAGTTGACTTCAATCACTTGATCAAAGTCTTCTTCTGAAATTCTCATCAGTAAATTATCCTTGGTTATACCTGCATTGTTAATGAGAATATCAACATTGCCAAATTCAGCAATCACATCTTCAACCAATTTTTGAGAGTCATTAAAATTGGCTGCGTTAGATTGATAACCTTTTGCTTTTACGCCATACTGCGCCAAATCAGCTTCCAATGCTTGCGCAGATTCAACTGATGAACTGTAGGTGAAGGCAATATTTGAGCCATGTTGAGCAAATAATTCAGCAATTCCTCGCCCAATTCCTCTACTTGCACCAGTGATAATGGTTACTTTGTTTTCTAATAATTTCATATGTAAATAGTATTAATATTTTGACAATAGTTTATCATACCCTTAAATTATCAATGTGATAATTGTATGTAATTTATATAATTTTTATTCAATGCAATGTAAATAGTCCATAAAAATTTGATTTGGTCTAAAAAAATCTTTATTCAGTGAGGACTCTATCGCATCCTTGACCACAATGTCCTGCGTTGATGTACTAGAACTAATTCTCAATATTTCTATGGTATTATTTTTCAGGTCTTCCCAAATAGTTTTTGGAAATAAAAAATTCGCTTGGACAATTCTAGAAAACAAACTTCCTTCTGCACCTGGCAAATTCTGACTGCATTTTTCAACCTCGTTGCAAAGTAAAGATAAAATTTTACCATTGCTTAATTGCACATATAGCCTAGATTTATTATCAAAACAAATGGTCGGAATGAATTTATTATCCTTTTCAATAATTGATAAACTCAAAAAGGGCAAACCATTGTCATTGCCTAAAGCGAAATAGATGTATTTTTTTGATTCACCAAATAATTTTTCATACATCAAAACTTCTTTTGTAATTTTTAAAGTGCCAATAGAATCTGTTTCATTGGTTGAATAAACACAGGTCTTCTGAGCAAAAATAAAGGTTGAAATAAAACTAAAAAGAATTATTAAACGCATAATTTATAATTTGGTGCAAAATAAAACAATTTTCTCGTTATTTTTGTTAGTTGTAAAAAAAACATAGTCTTCTCCCCCATCTTTAATTTTCCATAATTTGCTAAGTTGTTCAGGTTTAATAGGAAAGTTTCTACAGGCAATATTCATTTTTTTATTAGTTAATTTAGATTTTAGACAATTCTTTTGATATGGCAGGCATTCATTGATTTTATAGACCTTGCCATAAAAATCAGCATGACATTCATTGGCTGTAAATAGATGTGAATTTTGATGCAACTTTTTTAATCCAACGAACTTTTCAAGCACCTCAAACTGTCCAATCTTCATTAAACTAGGGTGCGGGAGATATAAAAATTTCAAAGGCAATTCGTAATCAAACGTACTTGATTTCGACCTATAATTAAAACTTATCTGAAGATTTTGCGTCAAATCAATCGCATGAATCTCTGTTTGATTTTGAAAATTCTTTTCCAATAAAAATAAAATTTCCTTAACCTCATGGTCAACCGCAACTACATGAATTGACCTGACCCATTTTAATTGGGAGCATGCTAAATCCAAATCTAGCAAGGGTGAACTTTTGATTAATATTTGATTGGCCTTTTCAAAATAAAACAGCAAATTATTAACTACATCGGGCTCGCAGTCTTCAAAACGAAAGACCTTTTTGTTGTTTTGATCTCTTCTGGCTGGGTCTAAATAAATGAAATCAATCCTTTGTTGAAGATTTTTTAAGATTTCTGTACTCTCGCCGTGATAAGATTTAATATTTTGACTGTTTAATACTTCAAAGTTATGTTCAACCATTTGACACAAAACCTCATCTCTATCAACATAATAAAAATGGTCAAATCTTTTCGCGAAGAAAAAACTATCCACACCAAAACCACCTGTTAAGTCGATACCTGCATCTCCACTAACCAAGCCCGCCTTATATTTAGCGGTTAATTCTGATGACGTTTGTTGTAATGAAACCGTGGAAGGGTAAATGATTTTTGCTGATTTAAACCAAGTAGGTAGTTTGTACTGCGCTTTAATTCTTGCATGAACCTGCAGTAATATTTCACTATAATTTACGCCTGAAAATGGATTTTTTTTAAAGGCTAATTGCGTATCAAAATTAGTAGAATTTTGAATAATAAAGTCTTGAACATCGTCATTTAATAATTGCTTGTCAAAAGGCATCGTCAAAACAATAAATGCTGTTTCTCTTTATTTCGCCAGCCAGCTTGACTTTGATACTTGACAAAGAAAATTTTCAAATCAGCTTGACTCTCATAATCTACAAAAAATAATTTCTTGCTTGCTTGGCTTTCATATTTAACAAAAAACCAAAGACCTTTGTTAGCTATTGCTTGACTTTCATAGTCTACTTTGTAAACCAACAAATCAGCTTGACTTTCGTATTGAACGACAAAAACCTTCACTTCTGCTTGTGAAGCATAGGCTGTTGAAAAGACCTTTTGAGAAAAAGACCATGAAGAAATAAGTAAAACTATAATAAAAATACTTTTGTTCATTTTAGCTACAACTTTCTGGTAAACAACCATACAATTTTGTTGTTTGGATAAAATTCTTTGGCAAAAACTTTAATAATCGTGTAAAGAGGAACGGCAATAATCATGCCTGTTATCCCCATTAACAAACCAGAAATAATGGTGATAATAAAAATTTCTAAAGGATGTGAATTCACAGAAGTAGCAAAAATAAGAGGCTGCGAAACATTATTTTCTATGGCTTGTACAATCATAAAACCGACGATAACACCAATTGTTTTTGGTAAAATTTCACTTTGAAAATCGAAACCAATGTGGCTAATCATCGTTAAAGTGGCAGCAAAAACCATCCCAATCATTGGGCCTAAATAAGGAATTAAATTAAAAAGTGCACAAATAAAAGCAATGGTAAAAGCATAGTCAACACCAACAATTAATAAAACGATGAAATTTAAAGTAAAAACAATTAAAAGTTGTGCTAATAGACCTAAAAAGTACCGCGACAACAAATGGTTTACTTTTTCTAATGATATTAGAATCTTATCTTTTTGTTTTTCAGGCAAAATTGACTTAAATCCAGCTATAAATGTTGGCAAATCTTTCATAAAGAAGAAAGTAATGAACAAAACCGCAACTAATCCTATACCAAAACTACTTAAGAATCCAACAAAACCATTCAAAAGACTGGGCACAAAATCGAAATCAATTTTAGTAAAAAGATCTTCAACATGGATTAGTTGCGACAAATCTATACCTTTTGATAACAAAAAAATTTGCAAATCATTATAGGTTATTAATAAATTTCTTTGAATAGATTCCGGATTTAGTAAGGCTAAACTTTTGCTTTGACTTGAAATAAGTGGAGCAATCATCATGATAATCCCAAAAATAAAAAGGAAAACAAAAAGAAAAGAAAAAAAAACGGCTAATAAATTTTTCATTTTCAATTTTGTCTTTAAAAATTTGATAAGTGGGCTGAGCATTAAAGTTAGAATAATTGCTACGACAAAATAAATGAAAACTTCAAAAATTTTTAAAAACCCTAAAGCAAGAAAATAAATTAGAGCAAGTCCAATAAATCCTTTGATGATGCCTTTTGCGATAGTATCAGATGTGATCATAATTATTATTTGTTAAAAACGTAATTAATAATATTAGCACCCATTTTAAAAGCTTTTAGCCTTAATTCCTCAGGATTATTGTGAACTTCGGGATCTTCCCAGGCATCACCTAAATCTGTTTCATAGGTATAAAGCAATATTATACGACCATTATGGATAATAGCAAAAGCCTTGGCTGGCTTGCCATCATGCTGATGAATCTTTGGTAAACCCGCAGGAAAACTATAGGGTGCACTAAACAATTCATGATTAGCTGGCAATTCAACGAGCGACTTGTCTGGAAAGATTTTTGTAATTTCCTTTCGAACGTATTGATCTAAACCATAATTATCATCGATATGCAGAAATCCACCTGCTAACATATAATTCCTTAAATTTGAAACTTCTTGCGAAGAAAAAACCACATTGCCATGCCCCGTCAAATGCACAAAAGGATATGAAAATAGTTCAATGCTATTAGCCTCAACTATAGCGTGTTTTGGTTTTAATTTGGTTTGCAAATTTTGATTGCAATACTTAATTAAATTAGGCAAAGAAGTGGGATTAGCGTACCAATCACCGCCACCATTATACTTCAAAAGCGCCAATTCTTGCGCTTGAAAAGTATGTAATGATATCATAATCAATATAAAAGCAAATCTCATAGTAGAAAATATTTTACAAAAATATTACTATTATTTCAGAAGATATCCATATTTTTGCGAAAATATAAACAAATTTTAGCCATGACTTTCATTATCAGTATAGTAGTAGGGATAATTTCTTTTATTGTTGGCTTTTTTATCGGTAAAGAATATCTTGCAAAAAAAGTACGCGAGCTGACAGAAACCAACGAGGATCTCAAGTATAAAATAGATATGCTTTCAGCGAAAAACTAAACCTTAATGGCGACATTTAGTAATCCGCATAACAAAAAGAACGAACAGCAAAAATCATTAAATCCTTTGGATTTTAATCAAAAACTTAAAATTAAAGAATTCGTCCACACAGACGCCGATGAAATAAAAAAATTATATGGAAAGGCAGTTAAAATTAATGATTTTAAAATCAGTGAAGGCATTGGACCAAAACTGGAAAAATTATTAAACCAATCAGAAATTAAAACATGGCTAGATTTAGCCAATTCATCTGCAGATACATTGAAGGAATTTTTAAGCAATTATGGCAATCGCTATACACTTCATGACCCGACTACTTGGCCCAAGCAAGCTGAATTAGCTGCATCTGGCAAATGGTCAGATTTAAAAAGCTATCAAACAAAATTGCACAAAGGCAAGGAGGTTTGATTTAGTATTCAGTCGCAGTGAGCAGTCGCAGTTTACAGTTTACAATATACATTATGCATTATGCATTATACAATATACAGTTTAATGCAGAAAATATACATTTTTAATGAAACGCCCCAAATAATCTCGTTGCTACATTATAGGCACTTTCAAAATGAAGGGCGTTTAAACCATGATTCGCTTTTTCCTGATTAAAAAAACTTAAGAGTTTTTCTGTAGGCATATTCCCCGTTAAATCATCCTTTGCCATAGGACAACCACCAAAACCTTGAACAGCGCCATCAAAACGAACACAACCAGCATCAAAAGCAGCTTTTACTTTCTCATACCATTTATCTTTGGTGGTGTGTAAATGCGCGCCAAACTCAATATGAGGATATTTCGGTATCAATGATTCAAATAAATAGGAAATAATTTCTGGTGTGCTACTACCAATAGTATCAGACAAAGAGAGTATTTTTACGCCCATGTTGGCCAATTTTTCAACCCAATTGGAGACTATGTCTACGTGCCATGGATCGCCATAAGGGTTACCAAATCCCATCGACAAATAAGCAACAACTTTTTTATTTGAAGCTTCTGAAATATCTAATATTTCTTGCAAAGTAATAAATGACTCAGCAATCGTTTTGTGCGTATTTCGCATTTGAAAATTTTCAGAAATTGAAAAAGGAAAACCAAAATAATCTATCTGATTAAAGGTCGCTGCTATTTCTGCGCCCTTCGTATTAGCAACAATGGTTAATAGTTTACTTTTTGTTTGTGATAAATCTAATTGGTTTAACAAATCTGCAGTATCTGCCATTTGTGGAATAGCTTTTGGTGATACAAAACTGCCAACATCGATGGTGTCAAAACCTACCCTTAAAAGTGCTTGCACATAATCAACCTTCTTGTCTGTGGGAATAAATGTCTTAATGCCTTGCATGGCATCACGGGGACATTCAATGATTTTAACGTTTTGAGGCATGGTGTAAAATTAAGTAAACCATAGCAAACCTGCAATACATAAAAAAACAATTACTTGTGCCCATTTCATGATCACATTAAAAACAGGATGATGTCTTAATTTTAAAGCCAATTGATCAGCTAATAAACTAACCACACCAAATATGATGATGGCTTGCAGCATGAATAGCAAACCTAAAAAATATGTATCAAGCACAACACTACTAGAATCTTTAGGCAAAAAACTAGGTAAAAAAGCTAAAAAAAACAAGGTCACTTTGGGGTTTAATACATTCATGATAAAACCTGTTCTAAAAGCTTCAAAAAAAGTTGAGCTACTTGTTGCATCAATGTTTAAATCAACTTTTGCATTACTTTTATAAACTTGATAGGCTAAAAATATTAAGTAAAACGTGCCAAAAGCCTTTAATAGGATTAATAAAAATTCATGCTGCTTAATGAGTATAGCCACACCAAAGGCTACCAAAGTGGTATGGATGATAATACCAGAAACCAAACCTAAAGCAATAGCCATTCCTCTTTTTTTGCCATTGGCCATGCTTTGAACAAGCACATAAATAATATCTGGTCCTGGTGATAAGGTTAAGACTATTGAAGCTATCAAAAACGTATGCCAATCCATGCCAATAAAAGCATCTGACTGAATAAAAAATAGCGATTGATTCAAATTAATGTCTGCATTTAATTTAAGAACTACTGAAGAAAAACAAGCTTACCGTGATAAAAATGCAATTATTCGACCATAGATGTTATACTTGTTTTTGTAGGGAAAATAACGAATGGGCACATCTAAATAGTGCGGTTTGCTGAGCATCGCTTTTTGATGTGAAAAGGTATCAAAGCCAAGTTTACCGTGATAGGCACCCATACCACTATGGCCTACCCCACCAAAAGGTAGATTTTTATTAACAAATTGTAACATACAATCATTAATACAACCACCACCAAAAGAAAATTCAGTGGTAATTTTTTGTGCAAAATTCATATCCTTAGCAAACACATAAAGTGCTAAAGGTTTTTCATATTTGTTGATAATCCGTTTAATATCATCGGCATTCTCATAGGTTAAAACAGGCAAAATTGGACCAAAAATCTCGTCAGCCATTAATGGACTGTTTAATGAAGGTGAATCCACTATAGTTGGTGAAATATATTTTTGTTGATCAATGGAATCACCGCCATAGGCAATGGTTTGATTAGTTAAAAGTCCCATTAATCGGTCAAAATGCTGATGATTAATGATTCTGGCGTAGTCTGGACTATCGCTTGGATTTTCACCAAAAGCATCAAAAATAGCAGCCTTTAAATGCTGAATTAAATTAAACTTTTCCTTGGCTTGAACAATAATATAATCTGGTGCAATACAAGTTTGACCAGCGTTGACAAATTTTGCCCAAACAATGCGTTTGGCAGTCATCTTTAGATCTGCACTTTCATGAACAATAGTTGGATTTTTGCCACCAAGTTCAAGGGTTATTGGTGTCAAATATTTTGCAGCAGCTTGCGCCACAATTTGCCCAACCTTGGTACTGCCAGTAAAAAAAATATAATCCCAACGCTCTTCCAAAAGCTTTGCTGTAAACTTAGCATCACCGTGAACAACGTTTACCTGCTTCACATCAAAGACCGCCTGCATAATCTTGGTTACTATTTCTGAGGTATAAAAAGAAATCTCAGAAGGTTTCAGCGTGACCTGATTTCCTGCTGCAATCGCCATAATTACTGGCACCATCGCCAATTGAAAAGGATAATTCCAAGGTGAAATAATCAATACTGTACCATATGGTTCAGAGATGACATATTCTTTGGCTGGCAAATTTAATAATGATGGCCAAACCTTTTTGGGTTTACTCCAGGACTTTGTTTTAGAAATGGCTAAGTTTAACTCGGCCATAACAAAATTAAATTCTGTAATAAAAGCCTCAAATTTACATTTGCCAAAATCTTTATAAATGGCATCATAAATAGCTTCTTCATTTAGAATTAACTCTTTTTTTAATGCTTTTAACAGCATAAGACGCTTAGTAACATTTAAAGTATTTGACATCTTTCAAATTTATTGCGCTAAGATAAATATTTTTTTGATAAAACTTAATATAATAAAGCAAGGCTTTACGAGAAATACTCTAAAAAAATGACAAAACTATTAGTTCAATCAGCATTTAGTTTTAATAGCACAAGCAATAATAAATCACTAAAAGAATCTTAAGAAAACGTAAATTACTAGCTAACTTGAAAAAATAAAACCTTAAGAATTATAAACCTTCAATGCCTCTTTCAAAATTAAAACAGACTTTTCAATATCTGCCACATTCAGCACATAAGCTAAACGTATTTCGTCTAAACCAACATTTGGCGATGAGTAGAAACCAGCAGCTGGCGCCACCATAACTGTTTCACCTTGATAATTATAACTTTCTAAGAGCCATTGTGCAAAATGATCAGCATTTTTAACAGGTAGCTTGGCTATACAATAAAAAGCACCTTTCGGCTCTGCAACTTGTACTCCATCAATTTGTCGAAGACCGCTAACTAACAAATCTCTGCGGGTTTTGTACTCTTTTTTTACCTCGTCAAAATAAGTGTCTGGCGTGTCTAAAGCGGCTTCACTAGCAATTTGTGCCAGTGAAGGTGGACTTAATCTGGCTTGAGCAAATTTCATGGCGGTGGTTATTACTTCAGCGTTTTTGGAAACGATGCAACCAATTCGCGCGCCACACATACTAAATCGTTTAGACACAGAATCAATCATAATAGCGTGGTCAGCAATCGTCGGCATATTCATCACCGATTGATGTTTAACATTATCATCATAAATAAATTCACGATAAACCTCATCTGCAATTAAAAACAAATCGTGTTTAATGACTAAATCTGCCAGTTGTTGCATTTCGGCTGCACTATATACATAACCAGTAGGATTACCTGGGTTACAAATTAAAATGGCTTTAGTTTTTGGTGTAATTAACTGCTCGAAAGAAGCAATTGGTGGCAAGGCAAAACCTTCATCAATAGTTGAAATAACAGGCACAACCTTCACGCCTGAAGCGGTTGAAAAACCATTATAATTGGCATAAAAAGGTTCAGGAATAATCACCTCATCACCTTGGTCAAGTGTGCTGCCAAGCGCAAACAAAAGCGCTTCTGAACCACCAGTTGTAATGATAATATCCTGTTTGTTAACATCAACACCATGCGTTTGATAATAATTTGATAATTTTTCTCTATAACTATCAAATCCTGCAGAATGGCTATATTCTAAAACTGAAAAATCAATGTTTTTAACAGCGTTTAAAGCCACCTCAGGTGTTTTGATATCTGGTTGACCAATGTTTAAATGATAAACTTTAGTACCTCTTTTTTTGGCTGCTTCCGCATAAGGCACAAGTTTTCTAATTGGTGATTCAGGCATTTTTAGACCTTTTTGAGAAATTTTTGGCATGAGATATTTATTTAGAGCCGCAAAGATAATATTTTTTACAGATACAATGATTAATAGATTTTTTTAAACAAAATCCATATCCTTTTATGGAAAATGAAGTCTTTGCGTTATTAAGTCTTGATTCTTTTTGTGCAACTTTTTGATTTCTTTTGGGTGCTTTATTAAATAGCTGTGACACAAAAAACACAAAGTTGAATTTAATTAGAATAAAAATTGATAAGAAATGACTTATCAACTATCATTATAGGATTTGCAAATTATTAATAGATTTTTTTAAACGCAATCGTTTGATTTTTTAAATAGCCAATTAAAGTAACATTTATCACCTTTTAGTTAAATAATCAGACATAAATTTGTACCAATAAATTATTTTAGGATGTCAGCGAGAATATTTACGCTTTTGGTTTCGGTTTATTCGTGTTTTTTTTATGCGCAATTACCAATTTCTTCAACCGCTAATCGCTTATGGATTGGTTACATTGCAGATGTAAAGATTAACGACAGTTGGTCTATTTGGAATGATGCGCATTGGGTGCCAGATGGGTTTGCCATCGCAAGAACGGGTTTATCTTATAAATTTAAAAACACCAATATAAAAACAACTTTAGGCTATGGCTTTTTATTGCAATATCCAACCGCCGAAGGCAAGCCCTTTAGACCTGAACACAGACCATGGGGGCAAACTACGCTAACCCATAAAAATGACAAATGGAGCTATTTGCATCGCTTGAGATATGAAGCCAGATATCGCGAAATTATTCTTGGTGATCAACTGCAAAATGAATTTAACTTTAATTACCGTCTCCGCTATTTATTTCAATCCAGATATTTTTTACCAACAACCAGAACCAAAGAACAAAAATGGTTTTTGATGTTTTCCGATGAAATTTTAGTTAATGTTGGTGCAGAAATTAAAAATAAATTTAGATTAGATCAAAATCGCGTGTCTGCAGGTGCTGGTATCCAATTGAAAAAAATGACCTTTCAATTGGCTTATATGAATCAACTCATTGAATCGCCAAATGTTTTAGATTTTAGAATGAATCACAATTTGCAACTTTTGGTTTTCCATAATTTCTAAAACTGTAAACTTAATATTGTATAATGTAAATGGTAATCTGTGGATAGAAGGTCTTGTAGTAACTTACTGATTTATTGATTAAAAGCGACTTTAACCCACTTTTTTTACAAAAGTTGAACGTTTTCTATAGACTTCAGCATTAAAGTGTTTCCAATTATTTAGCATATTGGCATTGTCTTCAAGAATGGGTGTATTGAAACATTTTTTTATGCCAAGCTTGGCAAATGATTTTTGAAATTCACAAAAAATAATTGCAATGACGCCTTTGCTTTGATAGGCTTCATCAATGGAAATTAAATAAAATTCAACGGTTTTACTAAATTTTTTAGCATACAACAAATAGATTAGCCCAAATGGAAATAACTTGCCATTTGCTTTTTGCAAAGCTTTTGAAAAAGAGGGCATTGTGATGCCATAGGCAATCAGTCTATTATCTTTATCGACCACCAATTTGATATACTCTGGATTGATAAATGGTATAAATTGCTTCTTTAAATATTCCTTTTGCTCTGTTGTAATTGGCACAAACGATTTAAGTCGTGAGTAAGTTTCACTAAATAAATCAAAAATTTGTTCAACATAAGGCAAAATATCTTTTGTTGATTTTACGTCAACAACTCGCAATTGGTAGCGTTTCCGAATCATATCATTTGCCTTAATAAAGGACTCCGGCATTACTTTTGGCAAATTAAAACGGTTTTGGATATAGGTTTTCTCCTTTACAAAACCTAGTTGCTCCAAGTGAGACACATAATAAGGAAAATTGTACCAAGTGCCCATTGAACCAATCGTTTCATAGCCTTCAGTGATAATACCTACTTTATCTAAATTGGTAACGCCAATGGGGCCTTCAATTGTTTCTAATTGATTTTCTGTGGCAATTTTTTCTGCTTCGGCAAGAATAAGTTTTGTTACTTCAATATCATCAATCACATCAAACCAACCAAAACGCAAATTTCTTTTTTTTTGCACAAGAACTTCATCCCAATTGATAATTAAAGCTGACCGCCCGACGATCTCCTCCCCTTTCTTGACCAAATATAAATGAAAAAAGACTTTCTTTAAGAGCTGATTTTTTTCAGGATTAAAATAATTAATCTCATCTTGAATAATTGGAGGCACCCAATACTTATCGTCTTTATAAAGTTTAAATGGAAACTTAATAAATGATTTGATATCTGCGGGAGACGATATTTGGTGTAAGCTATACATTAAATCTATTTTTACGTCAATTAAGTTATTTTATAGGATAAAACTAACCAATCCACTTTTTAAAATCTTGCACACGCTCACGCGCTACAATGATATCTTCTGCTTTATACGTTTCAGTTTTGATCTTTAAGCGAGAATTACTATAAACAATTATGTCTTTAACTGCTTGAAGGTTCAAAATAAACTTTCTATTTATTCTAAAAAATTCTTCAGGGTTTAAGTAGTCTGCCATTTGATCCATCGTAAAATCCGTCAAATAGTCACGGTTTTCAAAAGTATGTATAAACGTACCTTTATCTTGACTAAATATACATTCTATATCTGAAGTATTTATAATTTTAATATGCTCACCTATCTTAATGGAAAATCGCTTTTTGTATTCTTTCGTTTGATTTTGATTCTGAAACAAGGCTTTTATAGCTTCAAAATCTGTTGGTTGATTAGCTTTTAAAAAATTCGCTTTATATTTTTCAATAGCTTGTTCCAAATCTTCTTCATCAATAGGTTTAAGCAAATAATCAACACTATTGAGTTTAAATGCTTGCAAAGCATATTGGTCATAAGCCGTTGTAAATATAACAGCACTTTTAATTTTTACTTGATCGAATATTTCAAAGGATAAACCGTCTGACAATTGAATGTCGATAAAAATCAAATCTGGTTGTTCGTTTTTAGAAAACCAATTGATTGATTCTTCTACACTATGCAGAAGGCACTGCACTTGATAGCCCAATCTTTCAACTTTGCGCTGAAGTAAACGCGCTGCGGGTTTTTCATCTTCAATAATGATAATGGTCATTCTTTTTAGTTTAAAAATGTATAAAAAATTACAAACTTGACATTTATCATAAAAACTATTTTAAAGTTGGTTTAATTTTGCTTTTATAAATTATTTTATCATGATTCATTTATTCTTACCCCTTTTTGATTTTTCTAACGGTGCCTTTGTTATGACCGTTGT
>B570J29032_109958976_pt1 | contig 16616 bp, 10 predicted proteins | sample LakMenEpi16Nov12_FD_29032 | JGI IMG/M metagenome (IMG submission 29032) | reverse complement strand
GACATGTTTTCTTTAGCAATAAAAGAAGTTGCAAAATCGCAAAAGTTTGAGCAAGCAGCTCTTTATAGGGATTTAGCTAAGTTATGCCTAGAAGAACTTGGTTGCACCCAAGATTCACTAGAGTTTGTTATTCCATTTTTTAAGATCGAAGAACAAACGCTAATCCTTAAGCATATAGACAACTATTTTATTAAACAACACATTAAAGAACGACTAAGAAAATAATTATGAAATTATTATCCAATAAATTATACCAAGTAATAATATCTGCGCCTTTTTTTAAGCTTTCGTTAAAGAAAAAGCTGTTTTACATTATCTATACCATAGTTGTTTTAGGTGGGTTGTACTGGTATGATCATAGATAAATTTATTATATCTTTAAGGGAATCTCAAATTTAGATTAACATGGCAGAATCGCACCAAGATCTCATAAACTTTTTGCAGCAAAATGACTTTAAGGCCATAGTTCCATTAAGCATACACAAGGATATGCGAAAGTGGTGGCGAGCAAAGTAAAAGGTGAGATGGAGAATGTTAAAAAGCTATTTCGGTAAGCCATACACATTTAGATCTTGCTTTGCCCGTGTAACTGCTGTATATAGCCACTTCTTATCCTGTACACCAAAAACGTTGAGATAAACTTTATCCCACTCACCCCCTTGTGCCTTCTGGCATGTAATTGCGTATCCGTATCCAATTCTTATTGCCCCTACATATCTGTCATCTTCTGGATTTCCAGAGTTCGCAAACACTTTATTCTTCCGGAATCTCTCGGCTCTGAATTCATTTTCAATAGCTAATGGAATTTTATAATCCTCATAGAGTAAAGTATCCAGGAGTAAGTAGTCCTCAATAATTTCAAATGATCCATCCAAGGACTGAGCTCTTATTTTAGCAGGAACAAATTTTAACCCTCTGACTTCCTCAATTTTTCTTAGATTAATTTCTTCAATCAAAATATGATCTCCATTATATAGAACTTTGTCACCACGATGCCAGTTTTGAAGGACAATTAGTAAATCACCATTTTCAACTAGTCCGGCAGAGGTTCCAAAAATTGATTTACGTACTTCTTCATTAAAGATGTTATTTGACTTATGCGATCGTCCGATAGCTACACTTTTCTCAAAATTATTAGGGTCAAATTGATTGGCATAATCGTTAGCTGCTGACCAAACATGCTTCATTAAATTGGCTTCTAATTGTGGGATTTGAGTACCCTCATCGATTGATTTTCGGATACTCGTGGCATTTTTTAGAATATAACTACCATCTTCTACTCGCTTTACTTCGGTTAAATAATGAAATGAACCCGTTAATGCATATTGGATTCTTAGGTGATTAGGATCAAGCGCTGGCGATTCTAATTCACTATATGGTGGCAACTGATTTTTATCGCCTAACAAAATGATTTTGTTCTTTTGGTTTCCAGATTTGATATACTTAAATAAACTTGCTAAAAGGGAGTCATCGGATTGAAACATCTCCTGTTTAATATGCTTTGAGCTAATCATTGAAGCTTCATCAACGATAAACACGGTAAACGATTCCGTTCGCATTTTTCGTAGCTTCCAAGTAGTAACCCCCGTCTCAATGTTGCTTTCTGTATTATAAATCAAAGAGTGAATTGTGCTTGAAACTGTTTTTGATTTTTTCCCCAAAATTCTTGCAGCTCTTCCCGTAGGTGCAGCTATTTTATATGCAACTTTTCTTTCGTTTAAATATCCAATTAATGCAGATGTTATTGATGTTTTCCCAGTTCCAGCGGCACCGGATAAAATCAGAAAATCTTCTGAATTATCCTCTTGAACAAATTGTGATAATGACTCTAAAGCAGATATCTGCTCAGAAGTGGGGGTATGAAAATTAAGGAAATCGAGAATTTGTTTATTCATCTTTACTTTGTCTATAAAAGGTTCAAGTGTAAATTTGATAATTAAATGTGCAGTTGTTTTGCACGATTAGATTATTTTATTTATTCCTCGAATTTTCATATCATATAACTCGTTAAACCATAATTTTTTAAACATTAAATTCGTTTTATCATCAGATAGCTTGTTATATAAATCTAGTTTAGTGTTAATAAAACTCAATAACTCATTATCAATTTCCTCGTTGAATTTATCTTGAATATTGTCTTTGCTATTTTTAGTATTGAAGAAGCTCATTAATTCATCATTAGCATAAATGTTTTTACGCATTCTTTCAAACTCAACCTTATCTTCTACCGTTAAATCCAAACCGTACGCATCATTCAACACTTTAATAATTTTTGTGAGCCATTCAAGTTCTTCATCTTCTTTTTTTCCATCACTGCCGGGTGTCATCCCTTGCATTGCCGTATCGTTACTTTGTAATGCTAAATCGGTTGTGAACTGATGTTGTAGTTTGTAACTATCTAAATCAATTTCTTCCAACACTTCAGTAGGTAAAGTATTTAGATTGGCTGGCAACTTTTTAAACAGGTCGGATAAGAAAACATAATACTTCTCTAATTCTACATCTGTAAAGGTTATAATCTGGGATAAAAACCGGTAAAGGCGTACAAAATTCTTGAAGTTTGCTTTGATGGAAATCTTTTGGTCTTCATCCAATTCGGCTATATATCGTTTCACTACTTCATTTAAAATTGGCTGTAGCTTTTCTTTATGGTCGCCTTTTGTAAAAAAAAGTTTAGCATAGGCGTCAATATCATTTTTATAGATGATGTTAAACGCTTCTATTTTATGCTGAACATCGTACAAACTATTAGGGTCTGTTTGATCATCCAGTTCCATGTAATTGCTACCATAATACATTTGAAAATCTTCCTGAACTTTTTCAGGATCATTAACAAAATCCAATACCATAGTAGTGTCTTTACCTGGAGCAGTTCTGTTTAACCTGCTTAAAGTTTGAACAGTACTTGAACCCCCTAATTTTTTATCAACGAACATCGTATGAAGCAATGGTTCATCAAATCCGGTTTGATACATGTTTGCAACTATGAGTATTCGGTATTGAGGCAATTTTAAAGCATCAGGAATTTCAATTTTTCCACCGAGGTTGTTCATGTTTTCTTTGGTGTAATCCTGACCTGTTTCTGCATCTGTGACCGTTCCACTAAAGGCAACTAAAGCACCATAGGGTAATTTCATTTCCCTCATGATGTCATCAAACTTTCGTTTAAACCGAACAGCATGAAGTCTTGAACGGGTAACTAACATACCCCTTGCTTTACCTTGTATTTCTTTCTCCGTCTGTGAAACAAAATGCTCAACCATTATTCTGGCCTTCTTCTCTATAGCATGTTCTTGTAAATCGACATAAGATGAAAGAAGCCTTACGGTCTTCTTTTTTTCGTATTCCTTATCATTAATCTCTGTTCGCTTTATGAGTTTATAATAACGTTTCCAACTCATATAACTTTTCAGAACATCCTTAATAAAACCTTCCTTGATTGCCTGCTCCATTGTATAGAGGTCAAATGCTTCTTTCTGTCCATTTCGGATTGTTCCAAAAAGTTCAATGGTTTTAGACTTGGGTGTTGCTGTAAAAGCAAAGAAGGATATATTGACCTGATCGCCTTTCTTTTTAATTTCATCTGCAATTAAATCATCAAGATCTTTTTCTTCACCGTCTGCTGATTCCGCTTCTTCAAGTGATAGAGCCTTTCTCAAATGCCTTGCTGATTCCCCTGCTTGTGAACTATGAGCCTCGTCAATAATTACTGCATAAGTTTTGTCTTTATTCTGAGCAATAACATCTGAAATAACAGGAAATTTTTGAAGTGTTGTAACGATAACTCTTTTCCCTTTTTCAATTGCATCTTTTAAATCCTGACTTGTTTTATTCTTATCAATGTATTCAACTGTTCCAGGCATTTGCTCAAACTGCCTAATATTATCCTGGATTTGTTTATCTAAAACCCGCCTGTCGGTAACTACGATAACGCTATTATATAATGCCTTTTCATCATCGGGATGCTGATAAAAGTCAGATAAGCGATGAGCTAACCATGAAATTGTATTTGATTTACCCGAACCAGCTGAATGCTGAATTAGATACTTATTTCCAACTCCATCCTGTTTTACTGCTTCTAATAAATTTTGAACCGCCCTTCGCTGATGGAACCGGGGGAATATCAGCACTGGCTTTTCCTTTTCCCGAAGGGCCTTTGTTTGGTTGTCGTAATACTTTTCCTTGTTGATTTGAAGATTAGCGTAATTCTGAATAAGGTCAAGTAAAGACTCTTTCCTTAATACATCTTTCCACAAGTAGGAGGTCGCATAATCATTATTATCCTCATTAACCAGAGCTTTATTGAATGGCAAAAAGAAAGTGCCTCTGCCTTTTAACTCAGTACACATGCTTACCTGCTCTGAACTAACTGCAAAGTGTACAAGACATCGCTTAAACTCTAAAAGTGGTTCTTTTGGGTCTCTGTCCTCTATGTATTGCTTTATGGCATTGTGAAGATATTGCCCGGTTAAAGCATTCTTCAACTCCATTGTAACAACAGGCAATCCATTAACAAAAAGAACGATGTCAATTGACTTTTCATTTTTTTTGGAGTATTTTAATTGACGAATTATTGTTAGTTTGTTTTTCAAATACCCCTGCAAGTGTTCAGGTGTTTTACTGTGGGATGGTTTGAAATAAACAAGATCTAAATACTGGCCTCTGTCTTTTACTTTTTCACGTAATACCTGAAGTGTCTTGAGTTTGCTTTTATTAATATTATCAGCTACAAGTTCTACTAATTTAGCATCAGTATTCGCACCGTATTGAGCACAGAGTGCATCATATTTTTTTGGTTGTGATTCTTTTATAAAGCCTATTAAATCTTCTGGAATAAGGCATAGGTCTTTATCATAACAGGAATTGTCTTTCTCAGTATATTCAGGAAATTCGGGTTGACCAATTTTTGTAAGATATCTTACAATATGCTCTTCAAAATGTAATTCTTTCGTTCCTTCTGCCATAATTATTCATTGATTTGCTCTGGCAATTCGCTACCAATAGCAGTATTTACAATTTTCTTTGGAAGTTCCTTTTTGGTTTTTAAACCTAAGCCTTTGAGTTTGGTTGCTTGCAAAACTAAATTATCGTTACCCGTACTTAGTTGTTTGTAGGCTTCAGAATATTTTCCTTGTGCCTTCTCAAGGTACTCGCCAACATCATCTAAGTTGGCTACAAAGCCTACAAATTTGTCGTAGAGTTTAGCACCTCTCTCTGCTATTTCTAAAGCATTCTGATTCTGATATTCTCTTTTCCATAGGTCAACAATAAGTTTCAATGAAGTAATCAGATTGGTTGGACTTAGCAATAATATCCGCTTATCATAAGCAAAATTCCATAAATCCGGATCACCTTGCAAAGCAGCTATGTAAGCCGGCTCACTGGGGATAAACATCATTACAAAATCCAGGCTCTTATTGTAATCGTCATACCCTTTTGCACTCAACGAAATGATGTGTTTCTTAATACATGAAATATGCTCAGACAATTCATTCAATCTGGATTCTTCATCCATTGCAGCTATACATCTGGTAAATGCATTTAATGAAACTTTGGAATCAATAATTACATTCCTGTTATCAGGATACTTTATGACTGCGTCTGGTCTCATTTTTTTATCTTCGGAATCAGATTTCATTGGAATCCCATTTTCATCCAATAGCTGATGCTCCATAAAATACTCCCTGTCTTTAACAAGGCCAGACCTCTCCAATATATTTTCCAAAATCATTTCACCCCAACCGCCCTGCGTTTTAGATTCACTTTTTAAAGCTTTCGTAAGATTGTGAGCTTCTTCACTGATTACTTTATTAAGCTGAGCCAATTCTTTTACCTTTTCACCTAATGAAAACCTTTCTTTAGATTCTTTATCGTAAACTTCCTCCACTTTGGTTTTAAACTCAGTAATGTTTTTGCCTAAGGGTTCTAATATGCTTGTAAGGTTTGTTTTATTCAATTCAGTGAATTTTTCCGTTTTGGTTTCCAAAATTTTGTTGGCAATATTTTCAAATTCAGTATTGAACTTTTTACCCAATCCTTCCATTTCGTCTCGTTGGGTTTGAAGCTTTTCGTTTAATGATTCATTAATTGCCTTTGCAGTTGCCAAAGCCTGATTACTTTCAGAAAGGTCATTTTTTGCATTCTGCAATTCTTCTTTCATGCCTTCTAACGCTGTATTCTTATCGAGTATAGTTTGATTGGCCGCCCGTAAATCAGCATTGTAGGTTGACAGTTGGTTGTTTAAATTATTAACTTCTAAAACATCTGCCTGAATTGTCTGTTTTAATCCGACAATTTCTTTTTCTCTTGTATCTATATTTTCATTGGCCGTTTGCAATTGTGAAGTAGCGGTTGCCCTGTAGCCAATAAATTCTTTTTCCAAATCAACAAATTTTTCTTGTGCAGCATCTTTTTCTATTTGCATAGCGGATGTTGTCTTTGCTTTAGCAAATAACCAGCCGACTACAGCACCAATTAAAATACCTATTGCTATGTTTAAAATGACTTCCATTTAGGCTACTTGTTGTTTATTGGGTTGCCAATATCTTACATCAATTTTTCCAGTAACCACCTCTGAAATAAGTGATTGTCTGTATTCTTTTAATAAATCAATCTTCTTTTGTTCTAATTGGACTAAATCATCAATCTCTTTGGTTTTTAAGTCAAGGAGTTCAACAATTTGTTGTTGTTCTTCTGTAGAGGGAATCAATATTGGGAATCCATTTATTTTTTCTTGTGATATAGTTGGAGTACTACTTCCCGTTTGTTCTACTAAAAAAGATTTTTTGAAAAATTCACAAACGGTTTGATAGTAGAAATATTTATTATTAATTTTTAATTGTTTCAATACTACCAATTGAGGATTAATAGTCATTTTTGGAACCCCACTTGGGATTAGTGAGGTCTTACCTATGGTGGAACCAGTTTTAACTAAAATTATATCGTCTGTAAAAATTTGGATTTCTGGAGATTCTTCATACTTCTCAAAAGAAAGAAAAGTATTCTCTCCCTCAATAGTAAAAATATCGTTTTTAATATTACTTGGACTTATTGTAATGACACCTTCCCCTTCATTTACAATATCTTCAACTGTATATCCTCTATAACCAATTCTTCCAAAAATCGTACTAACATACTTTACTTTTGATTTAATCCAATCTTCAGGTATCTCCCCAATCCACTCAACACCACTATCCTTCATTTTAGCATTCGGATTTAGCCCTTTGGTTACTGCTTCATTGATTGCCGCTTGTCTTTTCTCTTTCAGTAATTCAATTAGTTTTTCCTTTTGTTGAATCAACTGGTCAATGGTAGCGGTTTGGGTGTCGAGGTATTGGGCGATTTTGGTTTGCTCTTGAATAGGTGGAATCAAACAATAAATACGAGCCATTTCATTATTCATAATTTTGGCTCCATTGGTATCAGGCCTTTTATAAAATGGTGTCATTGTTTGCAAATAATAAAAATAATATTTTAGATCAACATCAACCTTTGGTTTTAGTGTTCCGCAAACATTTGTGCAATTAAATTTACCGCTGCGTATGAAGACTGTTCCTGCATTTGCACCGTCTGTTGTCCATGTCAAAATATTGTCATCAAAATCATAGGTATCAATAAAACCCAGGCGACCATCATTCTTAGTCTGCGAAGAATAAACAGGATATGGAGCATCAGGATTTAATTCAAGTTCTGATATTACTCGACCTCGACCAATTTCAAAAAAGTAGCTAATTTTCCCCTCGTGCCAATTAACTGGCACATGTTCAAACCATTTGAACTTTGACAACTTATATTCTTTGTACTTTTTTATCATCCCAATAAGTCTTTTAATAGTTCTGTGATTCCTTTCTGATTTTTAGAACCAAATTCTAATGTTTCAATCTCGGATTTAATTTCTGTAGAAGGTCTTAGTCCTTTGTATTCATAGAAGTGCTTCGTAAAATTGATTTCATATCCAATACGCGTTTTATCAAAATCAATCCATGCATCAGGCACATGAGGCAATACTTCTTTTTGGAAATACACTTCAATATCTTCACTCAAAGGAATATTTTCTTTGTCTCGCTTTTTTGTATCAGGTTTAATATTTCCCTTTTTATCTTTTACAGGTTTCCCTTTTGCGTCATATTCCGGTTGTTCAACGGTTATTTGGTAATAACCAAAGTCATCATTGTTGAATATTTTACAATAAGGCCCTTCTTGAAAATTGGTATAGATTTCAACCAACTTTGCAATATGGAAAGATTCAATCTTGTTCCGCTTATTGCCTAAGCTACGTTTTTCAGGACGGCAAAAACCTTCTACGCCATTGGCTTTATCTTCAGGTACATTTGCATTAATAAGTTGCACTTTTCCCTTTCGGTGCATAGGTTTATTGTTATTTAAAAACCAGATATAGGTATTGATTCCGGTATTATAAAAAAGGTCTTTTGGGAGAGCAATGATGCACTCGAGCCAATCGTTGCTAATAATCCATTTCCGAATATCGCTTTCTCCACCACCTGCCGTACCTGTAAATAGTGCAGAGCCATTGGTAACATCTGCAATTTTACTACCTTCTCTTTCCATCTTGCTGATCATGTGTTGCAAGAAGAGTAATTGTCCATCGCTTGAGGCTGGTAAGCCAGCGTAGAATCTACCAGCTGGATTTGCACTTTCGTTTTGTATAAATGCAGCATCCTTACTCCAGGTTACTCCATAAGGAGGATTGGCAAACATGTAATGAAAGTGTTTGTCGGGGAAGCGGTCCTCTGTAAAGGTATTACCATGACGAATATTATCTGCATTTTCACCAGTGATTAATGCTTCTGATTTAGCAATAGCATAAGACTGTTCATTAATTTCTTGTCCGTATGTTTTTATTTCAGGCTTATTTTTGCTATCAACCAATAGTTCATCCAACACGAAATTTTTTGCCAGATTAATCATACCACCTGTACCTAAAGTAGGATCATAGATTGTACGAATAATGCCAGGCTGTGAGAGTATATCTTTCTCTGTGCTAAAAACTATCTTTATCATCAACTCAATAACATCACGAGGTGTAAAGTGCTCACCAGCTGTTTCATTGCTTTGCTCGTTTGATATACGGATGAGCTCCTCAAAAATGTAACCCATATTATGGTTATCAACTTTGCTTCTATGCAAATCCACCTGTGAGATTGCATCAATCATCTGATAAAGCAATTTATTCTTTACCAGCCTTGCAATTACTTTGTCAAACTGGAAGTTGTCGATAATATCTCTTACCTCTTTATTAAAACCATTCAGGTAATTATTGAAATCAATTTCAACTGTTTTTGGATTCTCCTTCAAAGTCTCCAACGTATGCTTTGAAGTATTATAGAATTGCAAGCCACCGGCAGCTTTACGGAGAATTGGGTCCAACTTATCCTCACTTACCTTTTCCTTAAAGTTTTCATAAGCAGCCCTCACTTTTGCATTTACAGGATCGAGGATACAGTCTAACCTGCGAACAACCACAAATGGCAGCAGCACATCGCCTATCTCATTTTTTTTGAACACATTCCAAAGCACCTTATCGGTTATCTGGAAAATGAAGCTTACATCAACTTTATTATTAGTAGCCATTTTTTATTTTTTTTGTTCTTTTCGTTTGACAATACAAAGTAATTACCTAACTGTGCAGTGGTTTTGCATTCTTATATTTATTTTCAGACATCGTTAATTAAGCGGTTTTTTAATGATTTGTCTGCGTTGCAATCGCCTAATATTCTGTTATTTACAGTTGCTCCAGAATTGGCAATGTACTGGCGAACGGATTGACACTTACTTTTTAGCTTGAGCAAAATTGATTCAGCAGCCATATAATCTGTATCGCCTTCTTGCGGCTCTACTCTTGCAAATAACCTATCGCAGCGGAAGTCATTATCACTTCTTACTGTTTTACCATCAACAACCCTGAACACCGCAAAGCCTTTATCGCATGTTGCATTGACGTAGTTAAGAATAAGCTTACGCTTGTGAAGAGTTTGAGTAAAAACGATTTCAAAAACTATCGGATAAGGGCGCAGGGCAACTATCGCTGCTTTCAATTCATCGGCTAATCCTTCACACCAATCTTTAGACTTGGGAGGCTTACCAACTTCCGGATTGTCATTGGATAAAATAGTTAAATGATAAGGGATACTTAAATTGGCAGGAAGGAATGCATTCACCAATTGAATAACATTTGACTTACCCACAATATGGCCGTTTTCTTCGTTGCTAAAAAGGTAATCATCTGTAATTACCATTGCATTTGATGGCGGTAATGAAAAGCTCACCAGATTTTGCCACCCTTTAGTGGTTTGATTTTCAAAAATGGAATCCTTTGGAAGATCCTTAAAAAATGAACCTTTCAAAATGTTATCTTCTATACCCTCATTGCCATATACAATTACACCAAATGCTGATTGAATTGCATCTGCATCAGCTTTTGAGTAATTCAAGAAAAAAGCTGACCGAGGTTTTTCGGCTATTACCTTGTTGTCTTCATATATTGAATCAAAAAACTCTTTTAATGCAATAGGACTTCTTCCTCCATTTGCCATTATAAACTCAAAGATTGGCGTTCCTTGTAATTCTTCAGATGCCAATTCTTCATCTGTCATATTTAAGCAAACCTCTGAATGATTGCAGAAAATATTGAACCAATGAGGGGCTTGGTCGTTAGAAACAAGTATATTTTCAAATATGTTCTTTTCAGCGTAAACAGTAAACATCAGGCTTTCTTTTGGCGTTTAAGTTTTAATAATTCAAGAGTGCTTAAAGATGCTTCATCAAAAAAGCCATTGCCAAAATTCCTGTTGAAAGAACCATCTTTTTCATACCCTAATCGATAAGGCATTTTATCTTTTTCGTTAGGAAAATAGTAAACGCGAAATGGGTTTTCATTAGGAGCTACTTCAAATTCATTTTCAGCCACTAATACTTGTGACCTTCTCAAAATGTATTCGGAATGAGTTTCAATGAGAAAGTTTATGTTATATTTTTGTTTAACTTCTAAAAAAAGATCAGCCAATTTACTTTGTAAAGCAGGATGTAAGTTTAATTCAGGTTCTTCAATAATAAGAGTTCTATCATAAATGAAATTGAAATTTGAGTTTAATTCCTCCCATCGATTTCCAACCCGCTGAATCTCTAAATTACTTTCCATTTTTTTTATTTTTCTAATGACGCAAGCAATTCGCAAGATTAAAAGAACAGCTTGTATTGAACCCATTCCCTTATCTGCAATCTGAACATAATTTTCATCTGAAGATATTTTCAATTCATATGCTTCACCTCCGTGCATTGTAATTTTGAAATCATTCCCTACTTCAAATATTTTCATCCATTTAATTACAAATCTGTATTCCTCTTCTCCATTCGAAATTTTTAATTGTTGGAAATCATGTATTGCTTGTGCCAAGGAGTTATTTCTATCGCGTATCGCAAAAAGTGCAGACTGTTTTGCTGGGTTTGCTCCCATATACAAGATTGAATTATCATTTATAATACTCATAAAATAAATAAATGAAGCCGCAATTTTGTTTGGATTATATTCCTTAAATGCCCTAAGATTATCGAATTCTTCGAAACCTTCTCCCCCCTCTTGAATTTTTTTAAATTCAATATCGTGTAGCATTTCAGATCTGGTTAAAACTCTGTTAACTATTTCATTTAATGTGAGACCTGAATCTAAAGAGTCTTCTAAAATAAATTCTGGGTTAGAAACAATATTTTGATTTGGATCATTTCTTTCTTTAAGTAACAATTCTTTTTTTTGATTTTGATTCTCAATTTTAGACACCAATTCAATATATTCTTTACTTGTTTTTTTCCATGCAATATTTTCTAAATCTCTTTGCAAGAGCGTAAGTTCATTTTCAATAGATTCAAGAAAATATATTTGAGATTTGGGAATACTTTTAGCTTTGTTTTTAACTACTTGAATGGACTTGTTTTGAAAGCTGAATATGAATAAGATATCGTTTTCAGTATCGTGGATTTTTAATGAATAAACATTTCCAAATATTTGGTCATCATTTCCAGTTATATCTATTTGTATTTCATAATTTTCGATAGTTTCAGTAAAGCTGATTAGATTTTCTTCTGCTTGTATATGTTTTGCTCTGCCATATGTTACGATATTAACATCTTCTAAAATTTCGTTTCCGAATTGAAAGGAATCGAAATTGCTAGATTTAAAATAATTGTTTAAAAGTAGAATTGCTTTTACTAAAGTAGACTTGCCTGAGTTGTTTTTACCAACAACAAATGTTATTCCACTAATTTCTATTTGCTCAAAGTCTTTAAAGCGTCTAAAATTTTTAAAACCTATTTTTCTCATAAAACAAAGTTGATTGATTATTATGCAATGGTTTTGCACTATTCATAGTTAGTGACCATATTATTTATCTTATCTTTTAAGCGATTTCTTAAATCTATTGGTTTAATTACCACTAATTCTGGTCCAAAAGACAATAGAAGTGATTCAAGTTCATAATTCGGAATTACCTCTATTGAAACCAAAGTCGATTCTTCTTTTTTTTCGATTATTTTCTGGGATCCATGTAGAGGCTTGGTTTCAATGTAAGGAATTAAAGCATTATTTACAGAAACGACAATCCTTTCCAGAATACGAGAAGTATCAACAGAAACTCCAACTATATCTTCAAAATATTCAGAAAAATCGATGTTGGTATTTTCCTGATATTTTTTCTTTAACTCCTTGATTTCAATAATTCGATCAAGTGCAAGATTTACAATTCTTTTTGATTCATTTTCTAAGCCAAAAATAAACCATCGATTGTTATACTGTTTTAAATAATATGGATGTAGTACGAAGCTTTGTTCTATTTTAACTTTAAAGCTTTTATAATTTATGCTTATAACTTTTTTATATTTAATAGCATTGTAAAGCGGTGTAATTTGATCGAGTCCTTTTAAATATTTGTTTTGATCAAACTCGATTACGCTTGTATTACCCTTCGAGAGGTATAATCCAGAGTCAATTCGTGCAGTTATTTCAGATACCCACTCAAATTGAGGTAATCCTGTAAATCTTGAAAGGGTATCAAGTGCTTCCTTTATTTGATTCTCTTCCATTTCATTAAAAGGCTGCTTGTTGATCGAAAAGTTTATGTCCTCATACCTGAAATAAACTCTTGTACCATCTTTTAATCTTTGAATACATGCATTCCACCCTTGCTCACTTTCCATAAATGAAATATCATATAGGACCTGGCGCCGGCTAACACCCGAAGACAAGTCTGAAACTTCGTATAAAGCCTTAGAACACTCTTCAATCAAGTCCTCGATAAAATATCTTTTACCAGGATTTCTGAAGCACTTATCCAAAACCTTATATCTCACTAATGCATTCTTATTAATTGGCATGATGTAAAGATATATATAATGCAGCGCTATTGCAGAGTTAAATTTTTAATTAGCATTTATTTTCTATAAATTTTTATTAGTAACTGATTTACAAGCTTTTAAGAACTTATGTATTTGTGCATATTGATTGCACTATATGGGTATTTATTTGCATTAGAATTAAAAGGTAAAAGAAGCGAAAATGCGGTTTGTCTAACCTCTAATAGAATTTTTCAAATTGTGCAATACCACTGCACAGTCTGTTGTTCTCTTTGTTTTCAAATGGAAAAAATGAGTGAAATTAAAGAAATAGAAAAATTATTAAGCGAATTAAATGCTAGTACTATTCTTAGGAATAATGTACATGAGATTCTTCAGCACCATAGTTCAACTCTAGAGATTTATCCTAATACAATATTTAATGCCCTTTCAGTTGGTAAGGCTCTTAAAAGTGGATGCCCAAACATTGTATTTATAAGTCCTATGCAAAGTGGAAAGTCTGGAAGTATATTTTTCTTAAACTATGTACTTACAGAAATTGGTTTTCTTCAGCCTGACCAAAATATTCTATTTCTAACCAGTATGAGGGATACTGATCTTTTCAACCAAAATGTTATAAATCTTCAAAAACAGTATTTCGATTGTTTTATAAATAAACATATTGATAGTAAGATTTTTGTAAAAAAGATTGATGAATTATTTAAATACCCTGATCCATTCAAAATAGTAAAGGATAGAAATATTGGCCTTTTTATAAGAGATGAAGATCATTTTGGCGCAGGATTGGATAGCACATTTGATTGTGGTTTTATGCAAGAATTACGCTTGCAACTACCCCAAATGCCATTAGTTACTGTAAGCGCAACTCCTTTTGATATTCTCGACTCCATAAACAAAGGCTTCGAGGTAAAACCTGTACTTGGCATGGTCCCAGAGGAGTATTTGGGAATAAGTAAAATGTTAGAGCTAGGTTTAGTTGAGGACATTGATCCAGCTTTTACTGCATACATAAGTAAAAGTGATAAAAGAGGAAGCACGCTTTATGAAGTTTCGCCAAAATTCAATGAATACATGATTCACTTACAAAGTTTTAGCCATGGTTTGGGTATCATTCGTGTTGGTACTTCTGAAGAGGCCTTTTTACTTCGTAGAATAGCTACCAACAAGTATCGGAATTCAGTAATGGCAATAGCTATAGGATCAGATAGTGGTTGCGACTATTCTATTTCAGAAGGTATGAGTCAGATAAGTATTCTTGTAAATACGCAAAAGAAAAGGGTATTAATGATAGTAGTAAATGCTCTATCAGCAGGAAAAGATTTCAAATCGCTAAAGGGTAATATCAGATTTGGAATTGAAACGAGAACAATGCAATTAGCTAATGGGGCGCAAGGAATTCCTGGACGAATATGCGGTTATCACAACAATCGCTCATTTAAATTATTGGCATCAATTCCGCTTCTCAAGAAATACAGTGAATTTGAAGATAATTGGAAAATAATAAATAAAGAAGGCTGGAGAAATGAGCTTCTTCAATTCGGCATTAGAAACTTAAGTACAAACGTCAAATTGGAGCAAAAAAGGAAGGCAGGTGAGTTTACACCAATTGTTAATAATCCGATTAGGGTTAGATACGAGGATCTAAAAACAAATTCTGGCCGAAAATCTCTTAATTTTTTAGATGATGAAGCATTTAAACAAATATTGAAAGCATTTGATAATGATATATGGTTTGAAGAAGCAGGATTCCGATTAAAATCAGGTAAATCAAAAACAACGCTAAGGGTTGCATCAAGTTATAACAAGGTAGATAATCGCGTCTATAAGCTTTGGGCTAAATACAAAAAGGGAGATGACTTCGGCTCGGTAATGTTTAAAAAGAAGAGATATAATTACGGAATTCTTATTTCAAATATTCCAATAGGTAAAAAATCAAAAAGTGGTATTGCAAATGAAATAAACTTTAGGGGTATAGAGATTTATAAAGCAGGTGTTAAGAGGATAATAAGATCGCAGTCAATAACCAATAATCATTCTATGTATAATTTACTTTAGCTTATGGAGAAAGATAATGAATTCCAAAAGAGGCAAATAATTATTGATAGTGGTTTGAAGGATTCCGCTTTATCGATTCTCAAATTAGAATCCCAAACAATCGTACACTGTAAACTAAAGGCCTGTGAAATATTTCAGCAAGGTGGCTGGGCGAATATTAATCCTAATACCTATCTAATAAATAGGCAGTCAAATGAAAGGTTAAAACTGCTCTTCGCAGAAAATATTCCACAAACACCACATCGTCATTTTTTTCGCACCCCAGGGGACTGTCTAAGCTTTACTCTGATTTTTCAGAAAATTCCGGAAACATGGAAAGCTTTCTGTTTATATGAGGAAACCCCGCATGGAGAGGGATTCTTTGTTGGTGAGATTCCAAAAAACAAAAGCGGCATTTACCGGATAAGGATCAATTAAAAGTAATAAATATGGAAAATTCATTCAATAGCTTGAATAAATTAACAAAAATTAATTTGGCACTTAGTTACGAAAATCTAGATTTTATCTTGAAATTTTGTGACGAGTACTACAGACTATGTTCTAGCCGGGGCATAACCATAGCGAAATTAAATTAAACTAATCGGGGTCGCTCCCCATCACTTTAATTTAAATGCAATGCGTAAATTAAAAAACACTTTTTTTATAGATGAGCTAAAAAACTCCTAGAGAGAAACACTTCATCTTTAACTCCCGATTACATTATTCTTGATGACTATGATGTATTAGGGATACTCAATATTTCCAAGCGCAAACTTGCACAAATGAGGGCTGATCGACAAATCGAATATTATCCAACTGGGAAAAAAGAGTCAGATCTAAAAATTTACAGGAAGTAATAAACGAAATAGGTAAGCGGGCTGGTAAAATATACTATACACTTTATGCTGACGATTTACAAACAAATAAAACTTATTGATCCAGAATACACCTCAGTTACTTAGATTAAATCTTAAATCATTTTAATAATTCTTATCTATAGGAAACATATAAAACCTGTAATAAATTATTACAATACTTATATTCCCAAAAACAACTCCCCCAATGTTTTCGCGGGTTTTAACTAATGAGTTGTGGTGCAAATTGTGGTGCAAATGAAAAAAGCAGCTACAAAAAAGTCGTTAAAAACTTGCTTGTAACTGCTTAATTATCAATGTGTGGGCCCACCAGGGCATGATCCTGGGACCCCCTGATTATGAGTC
>B570J29032_109958980_pt1 | contig 16650 bp, 18 predicted proteins | sample LakMenEpi16Nov12_FD_29032 | JGI IMG/M metagenome (IMG submission 29032) | reverse complement strand
TTCGTTGTTGGTTTTGGCTGTGAATATTGACTTAGGAAAGCATAATCTCTCTTGTCTAGATTATCTTTAGCGATATCTCTAGTGTCAAAATTCAATAATCTACGTTTGGCAAACATACGTAATTCTTTTAAAAATCCATACCAATTATTCTTTTGACTATCATCCATTGACTCTGTAATACCGTGGCTAAAGTAAACTTTCATACTGTTATGTTCTGCTAGACTAATACTAACATGCCCAATTGGTTGTTCACCCTCCATATAGTCAAAATCAAAGAAGCGAGCTTCTTCGGGATTAATGGTGATTTCGCCAGTTTCTGCGCCTAATTTAAGGCCAGAAAATCTGCTACGTATCTTGTAGAATAAATCTGTTGCTATATTGTTTCTTTCGTCCATAAGTATATTTATCAAAACCCTGTACTGATGAAGATAGGCATAGGCATCTGATCTTCGGTTATTTTTTCTGTCATTTTTTCATAGATCTTAGGATCCCAATCTGCTAACACATCTGCCATGCGTATGATCAATAGCGTTGCACTTACTAAGTCGTCGTGTTCACCTGTTTTTGCACCAAAACCTACTCCGTGCGCAACAAACGTTTTGAGCTCTGACATCAACGGTTTACTGCTAATTTTCATCTTTTGCGTTTCTAAGAGATTTTTTAATTGGCTACATGTTGTGATTTTACTACGATGTGTTGTATTAAATCCTTTACGGAACTTGCGAATATGACCTCTTCTAATAGGCTCACTTAAGAATAATCCGTGAAAATTCTCCTCGCCAATATCACTAATAACTATCAGTGCTGCCTCACCTAATGTGTTATTTTCAACACTGTAGTAAATCTGAGGAGCTCCGCCTTTTTCTTGGCCGCGATCGTTAATATATTTGCAAATTTCACGTAATACTTTAACTTGACTTTGTATTGGAGTTAGATTATGATGCCATTCTGCAACTTGATCCATACTAGGCATTTCATATACTTGAATAGCACCATAGTCACCACCAGTACCTAAGCTAGGGTCAAGTGCTACCAGATATGTGCATCTAGGATCGATGTCTTTATACCAACGTGTTTGCCCCATGGACATGATAGGGTCAACCCCTCCCATTTCAGCAAGACGAACAGAATTGATTAATGTTTCATCGAAGATTAAGAATTCGCAATCAAACTCACGACGGAATCTTTCTTCACCAATCTTACTGCGCTCTACCTGTGCCCATTTCTCGTCACGATCTGGATGTTCGTTCCAATGAGCGAAATATGGGAAGAATCCATTTACGCCTTCCTCTTGTTCGTTACCAAATTCGTCAAAGCGTTTGTTAGCCTCAGTCCAGATCATTGCAAACTGATCTTCATCGCTATTTGGTGTTGATGTAATAATACATTTACCGCCGGTTGATAGTGTTGGACTCAATGCAGTCCAAAACTCTTTGGCTTTCTCTGGTGGCTGCACGAATGCGAACTCATCACAGTAGATCAATGAAAGAGATTTACCACGACCTGTATTTTCTGTTGTAGTGGTTGCTTGTATACGAGATCCGTTATCATATTCTATACTGTTTCTATTATATGTATAAACTCCTGCACGGATAAAGTCGGGAATGTTTTCGTACCCAAAACGGTAACGATTCATAATGTCCTGCGCACCTTCGTATTTGTGAGCAGCGATTAGTACCTGCGATTCTGGCACAAACATGGTATACCAAAGCAAATAGCCTGTAGCACAGGTAGTCTTGCCCATCTGGCGTGGCAACATAGCTACTGTTTGTTTGTGATCGTGATACGCTAATAATAATCTTTCTTGGTATTCGTACGGTTCAAACTTAATTGCTCCGCGAACAGGATGTTGTATCTTTAAGAAGTTTTTACAGAAGTATAATGGACCTGTAACCGGGTCCATACAGGCTTCTAGATGCTTGATCTCCTCAAGTGTGTATTTTTGAGGTTGATGAGCTTTTTTAATTAAATTACCGTCGAGACTTTTTGCCATACTGTTATTTACTGAAAAAAATAGGCTCCGGAGAGCCTATTTGGATTTGTAATTCTATTATGTTGTTGGCAAAGTAGTACCGTCAATATTGGTAACTGTGACATCTGTATGGGCTACTTTTGGTGTAACAGGAGCTTTCACTGTCAACACTTCTTGTGTTTCAGCGTCTGAAAAGCCGTCATACACTCTGTAACTTCTTTTGAATATGTCACCGGAGCCTACCGCTGTGCTAACATTGGTCACATAATCTTGATAGCCTTTGGTAATACCGCGCACTACTAATTCTTCAATAGCCAACGCAGTTGTGCTGCAAGTAGTAGCACTGCCTAGTGTTTCGTGATCTGAATTTTTAGCAACACCACCTGTGGTTCTGCCTTCTTTTATGAGGAAATTCTGTACAGCTCCCAACACAAATGCATCTCTATCATATTGGACTGTGAATTTAAGATTGGTTGTTACATCATCGGCGACGTCTAATACACTTGCGTCTGATTCTAGTTCTTCTATATCTAAGATTCTAAAATCTCCTCCTATGCCTAGTGCTTCTATAATACCTTGCCAGCGTAGATTGCCTCTGGCTCTGCGTTGACCGTTAGCCAGCGTAGTAGGCAATGTAGCGAACGCATTAGAATCTCTGGTTTCTACACTGCCTGCATCTGTATCAGCTGCTGTGCTGGAATAACTTGATGTAAGATCAATTACCACACGATATAAACCGGGGGTTAGTTGATTTTCGTTTTGTTGAAATCCTGATGCCATTATTTTGCTCCTTTAGCTTCTGCTAATCTTTGTAATAACTCTGCGCGGATCGATGCACGTAAGTCACCTTCTGGCATTGCCATAGGGTTGTCACCTTGTTTGTAGCTATGTTTAACCATTTGTTTTGGTTTGTTCATTCCGCCTGCTAATTTATTATTCATATAGTCGACGCTTTTTGTTTCTTCGTCTGGTTCATTAGCGTATGCTTCTTCTTTTTCTTTTGGTTTTTCTTCAGCGTCATGGTCATCCATGTCATGATCTCCATCGCCGTCAACGTCACCCATTGCTTTTTGCATAGGGCTACTATCCATATCACCACCTGGTTTGTTATCGTTGTCTGCATCAAAGTCTGGCAACATTTTTAATGGTGGAAGTTCAGGACGATCGTTTGACATTGCACCCGATGGAATAATATCGATACTTGGCATTGACTCTGGTTCTTTTTGGTTAATCATATCTGGATTAACTTTAGTCATTAAATTCATTAATTCTGCAATGTCGTCAATTCCTTGAGCATTTAAGTTAATGCTCACTGTTGGTTTTGGGCCGTCATCGTGTCCTTCTGGACTTGGTGGCGACATATCTGATGGACATTCTTCTACGGTACCATCTTCTTTGACTTGGTACTGTTTGCCATCAACTTCAAATTTGTCCTGCCCAGCTTCTTTAGCTTTAGCCAATGCGCCACTGAATTCATTGCCTTCTTGCGCTGGTTCATCTAAAACTGTTGCTGCTTGTTGAATAGTTGCTTCGGGAACCGGTTGATCTAGTTCCACCATTTTAGATAATAATTCTTGAAAATTCATATTAACTCCCTATGGCGCTTTTTGCACCTGCTTTATCTTGTTTCGCCTTAGGCAGTTTATATTCAACCTGCCCACCATCTTTTACTCGCTCTTTAGCTGCCTTCGCTAAATCTTTTAAGAAGCCCTTGTTGAAGTCATCACCAAAATAATCTTTATGATTAACTTTTGGAGCATCTTTAAGTTGAACATCGTTTAATATAGATTCACCGCTTGGTTCAACTTGTGCTAAAATTTGTTCTTGTTCACTGGGCTCATTAGCGCCGCGAACACGGAAGCATGATTCTGGAAGACCTGTCTCTCTAATATCATTAACAATCTCAGGAGCAGTAATTGGATATTCACATATTACTTCCCAAATAGTAACTAGCATGTTTGGATGATCTGGAAAATCTAAAGGTAGTGCTTGAATCGGAGTTTCAGTTACTTTTTGAAATGTAGCAACTTTGCAACGATCTAATTTTTCTTTTAGATTTTTCTCAAAATTTTCCGGTAAATCACCAGCAACTTTGATCTTAAAGTTATAGACTTTTTTGCTTTCTGTAAGGTATTCTTTAAATGTCTTCATAGTATAATATTTAGTCCTTTTGACCCAATTTCTTAAGTAGTTCGTTGCGATCTGTAATTACATAACCAGTACCATTTACAATATCATTTGGATCCTCAGGCGAATCTTTATCCATTTTAAGTTTCTTAAGCTGTAGATCTACTGATTTAAGTTTTTTATCTAGTTTAGCAGTTTTAGCTGTAATAGCATTGCCTAGCATGCTTGATGCTACTTCAAAAATTCGTCCAGAATATCGAACTTCAACATTCATTCCAAGATCCATTAGGTCATCATAGGCTTTTTCTGCCTTGTCTGCTAGATGATCAAGTTCTTTATCATCGAGGTCATTTAGTTCTTGTATTTGAGGTAACGTATTGGTAATACGTTGTATTTCTCTGGTGGTTTTTTCAATATTGTCAACTGCTTCGTGGGTAGGCGGCTCTACAACTGGAGCTTCATTTACAGCAGGAGCAGGTTCTGCACTAGTTGGTGCTGAAGTTTCTAAATTGAACAGATCTTCTAATTTTTTCGTCATACTATACTTATTTCCGTTTGCCACCTTGGTGGAAAATTTCATCTTCACTAACTACACGGAATCTGACTCCCTGTTGCTTACACCACCTGTTAGCAGCTTCCCATTTAGCCATATTTTTAACATACTGTTCTTGATTGTAACGACTCTTTCCAACCTTTTCTAACAGTGTGTGATTGCTTGGCTTAACTTCAACTACTTCTGCATGTTTCTTTTTGTTTTTATCAACGTATACTACAAAAAAATCAGGAACGTATATAGTTTGTTTACCAGTTAACGGATCTCTATATGGTATCTGTATACTTTCACTGGCCCAATTCTGTACCCCTTCGTGTTCATCTAACATACGCATGAATACAAACTCCCAACTGCTACGGGCCAATGGTGTTTTTTTTCCTACATACTTAGCAGGGTTTTTCATTTCAAAACGGCCCTGTGCAAACTTAGCCATTACGCTGATACATTTCTAGTTTGATTTGGTTTGACATCCTCGGTTCTAAAACCAAGTGCTGACGTTGGAACCCTGTTGTTGTTTAACACTTCACCAACTACCTGGCTTAGCTCGATACCATTTAACGATTTGAGAGTGTCTAATATTTTAAAAACAGGAGTACCGTCAATCTTCGCCTGTTTTAGCAGAACGGTAGCCACTACTAATGCAGCATCTTCATCAAACCCCTTAGATGTAAAAAATGCTATAGATGTGTCAACATCGTTGGCAGCAAATTCTAAAGGAGTTTTTCCATAGGTATCAAAGAATAGTTTAGTACCAGCGGCACTATCTTGTATTTTAGTTATAGGTAAATTATTTGCCATATTATTGTGTTAGATTTTTCTGTGTTGCTGTTGTTATCTGTGTATTGTCTGTGCTCTTAGGGAATACCGCTCCAACGATTCCGCCCACAGTTGATACGCCGGTAGAAATAGCTTGGGGATTGCTCAATATATTAATTGCTTCTGCTTTTAGATCTGCCTTGTTTAAATCTTTGAGATTCTTATAGGTGTTTACAGTTTTAATGGCTGTGCCTAAGAATCCACCAAAACTATCAAATGTTGTTCCACCAGACACATCACCAAATATACTTTCTAGACCTTCTAATACACCACCCGGCCCTAGTAATGTTGCTGTACCACCACCTGCTACACTTAATGGACTTGGTACTAGATCATAATGTAATGTAGCGAAACCTTTAGGATTATTAATAGTAACGTTGCCCGCAGAATATTTCACAGCTTCATATTCTAATGTCATTTGACTTTCAAGAGTATCGCCTTCAGCATATGAAACATTTCCATGACTCCAAGATTTAATTCTTGGGTTGACTAATGTATAACCTAAGAATCTTCTGCGACTCATAGTATAGATACTGATAGATTTAAAGAAAGGAACAGATATATTATTGTCCATACCATATCGGAAATTGTCCAATGGAGTTTTGGTAGGACGTAAATGATTAGCGTTATAGGCAGATGTTGGTAAGTGTCTATCTGCTACATAATATCCATAATAGACCGCCCACATAGCATTGATAATACCCTGGCTATCATCGTGCATTGTGATATTCACAGGATCGTAATTAATCTGCTTGTAAATTATTTTCTTTCTATTGTATTGATTTTTAACAACAGAATCAAAAGTGAATTTTGGTAAATCGGCAGATTTTACCAAGAGTCCAACTTCGTTGCTATGTTTAGCTGTAAACGACGGTGCTTTATGTGCTGTTGGATCTATTTCAAATTTTGCATAAAATAAGAATTTAGATCTTGGAGATAACCGATAGGTATTGTCGATAAACAAGCGAGTAGCATGTTGCCAGTTAGATACTATCCCCTTAGGATTAGTTAATCCTGTGGTGAATCCATTTAGAAAGCGAGTGAATTTATTGGCCATACAATATTTATGTCACAAAAAAAGCCCGAATAAATCAGGCTTGTTCTGTAATAATTTGCGGATTAGCCTTGTGTGCCTAATGCGCCTGTTACTGCTTGAGTAGATACTTGACGACCAACTGCTGCTCCAATACCACCTTCTAAGCTGGTAGTATTTTTCTCTGCACCCCATTGTTCCATATTGTCGAAACGGATTGTGAGTGCTACAGTTGCTGGTTCATTAGTTGCATAATTCAACTCACCGTAGTCAGCGTTCTGTACAAAGCAACCATAACAGTTAAATGTTTCAAGAACTCTTGGTGCTAGGTTAGCATTACCACCGTCTAGTACTTCGATACGTGTTGTAAACTTGTAATCGATACCTGAACGTGCTGACGCTTGTTCCATGAAATCGAATTGTTTCTGGATCTGTTGACCAACAAGTTTTTGTACTTCGCCACTAGCATCATCACGTAGTGTTAATGTTAGTGTTTCGAATGTATACTTACCTGCTAGATATACTTTTGAGTTGTACACATCAAGTGTCATTTCTTCAAAAGATACCTTTGGTCTAGTAACATCTGCTACTTGTTTTGTTAGCTCAGTTGCTGCGGCTACGCCAAACCCTAGTAGAGTAACTCTAAAGCGATATTTTAACTTTGGCATCAACAGCACTTGCGTTGTCGCAGTGCCGTTGGTTGGTACTGTAAAGTTATTTAATGAGGTAATTGGCATTTTTAAATTTCTCCTGTATTTCTGACACGCAATGGAATGTAAATGAACTCAACTGCTTTTACTGGTTCAATCGCAATATCAACCCATAATTCATTTCGGTCAATTCTTGCTGATGTGTTGTTAGAATCATCACAAACAACTGCAAAGTCATAAAGTGCTCTTAAACCTACAAGTTCAAGTAATAAACTTTCAACTGCTTGTTTAATTTCGTCACGTGTAATCTTGTCATTTGGTTCAAAGATATATGGACGAGCAAGTTTATTAAGTTGACTACGTAAGTAAACAACTAAACGAGCTACGTTAATACGATCTAATGCACTTGCATTTCTTGCACGAGTTTTTTGACCGTAGTTAACTAAACCAACTCCATTAAAGAATGTAATTGGATTAACTTTTAAGTTGTATAATGTATCACGTTGACCTTCGTTAAGTGAAACTGTTTGGAACTCACCTGTTGATGCTTGGATATAACCAACTGATGTTGCGTTAGTAATACCACCACGTCTTGTACCTGCTGGTGCAAACCATGGATATGTAGCATTATCGCTTAGTGCGATTGTTTTCAACATCATATGTGATGCTGGAACAACAGCAGTAGTACCACCTAGATCTGTTGTGAAACCATTTGGATAGAATACTGCTGAATATTCATCGTAAGTTACAATACCTTGATCACCATTATCTGTTACTAAGGCAGCATTAGTACCCCAGTTAGTTAATGTTGTAGCATCGCTAGCTAAACGTAATGGTGTGTCACCAACTACGAACGCTGTAATACCACGATCAATGTTTAAGTTAACTAAGTTGCTGAACAATTCTGGATATCCAGGAGCAGCAATTAAGTTAAAGTTACGACGTTCTTCATCACGGATTTCTTGGCTAGTATCAACCGCACTCTTCATAGCAGCAACAACAACTGCTCGTTGTGCTTTACGTAAGAATGATCCTGATCCGTCTTCGTTATTTGGACTTGCTGTTACCCAACGATCAGTAGCGTATGTACTCATTGATTCACCAGCTATCCAACCTAAACCGCTTGGTGATCTGTTAATATCATATCTTGCGTTTTCAGTTGTGGTATCGATATAGTTATTACGATATTTTTTAACGTTACCGCTGCTACGACGTAGATTCCATAATAACATACCTTTTGGATATAGGTCTGGATCTGGGGCATCTGGATCTAGATAGTTGCTGTCTAATAAGTCAGCTATACTTGCCGCTGTGTTACCAGTTACACCACTTAATCCATATCGTGCATCAGCAAACAAAATACCGTCTTCTGTTGTTTGGTCAGCTTTATCGATCAAATACCAACCTTCTTCGTCTGCACCTTTGAATTGGTAGCGATAGAGTGTTGGATAATTTTCTAAGTCAGCAGTGCTAACCCATAGATCGTTATTTGCAAGTGCTGTAGTACCGTCACTTTGTGTTGTTGGTGCTGTGGCACTTACAATTGGACCAGTTGCATCTGTACCTGAATAAGGACTGCCTGTAGCAGTTAATCCTACCCATGTAGAACCATTGTGAACCATGATGTCAACTTCACCTGGTGAAGCATTGTACCATAGTTGGCCATCTGCTGGCTCGTTTAATGGACTATCTGTGCTTACAGTAAGATCTTCGTTAGCTAATGGTTTCCAGTTAGTTACAAAATAATCATAGTCTGCACCTGCTGGAGCAGCATACCAATTTGTTGTTCCTGTTTTAGCATACACATCGTATGTAGTACCAAAGATAGAACCAAATAATCCACCTGTGCTGTCTGTGATTCTAATCGTTCCGCCTGTTGAGTGTGTTAATGTAAACACGCTGTTAACTACAGATGCTGAAACGTATTTTAATCCACTGCCCAATTGTGCATTGTAAGATGCATCATTGATTGCTTTTGCAACAGCTTCTAAGTCTGCAACTACTGAACCAGTTGTGCCTGTTAATGAAGATGTTGAAACTGTTACAGTTTCTAGCCCATTAACACCTGTTTGTGATTCGCTAATTGTAAATGTTTGAACACCAGCTGTAACAGATGTTGCTGTATTAGTGATTGTTGTAGCACCTTTGACTGCTCTTCTCCAAACACGGAAAGTAGCTGAGCCTGGATCTTCTCTATCACCACTGTATTCTTCAGCGTTTGTTTGTACAAATAATGCGCCAACATTAATATTTGCACCACCACCTGAACGATCTAGATAATATTCAGCTGAATAAATGCTTGAATATAATGGAGCTGTTACTGTTGTCCAAGTTTCTGAAGCAGAATTCCATTGTTTGATACTCCAACGTGACCCGTTGTTTGGTTCTGTTGTTTTAATCCACACACTGCCTGTTGGGCGAGATGCAGAATCACTTGATTTAAATGCTGGAATCTGTGTATGTGGGCTTTGTTGTAATCTTGGACCATAAAATGTTGCTGAAGTGGCTGTGTAATTAGTGCCTAAGTTAACACCTAGATTTGCCCAATTACCTGTTCCGTTTGCTAGTACAACAGCTTCTGAAAGTGTTGAATCGCCTTCGTCTACACCCTTGGTATAAATGTATATCTTGCCATTAATAACTTCAGCAAAAATACCTGTACCTGGATCAGCTGGTGAAACAGCAGGTGATGCTAATTTAAGATTAATATCTGCTACTAATGATGTTAAAATTGCTGTTCCTGAACCTGAACCGCTAACTGATACACCATTGATCAAATATGTTTGTGCGGTTGAGTATAATGCAGGAGTTCTTGTTGAGTAAACTGTTGGATGACTACCAGTCCAATCTGTACTACCTAATAGTACCCAAGCACCTGTAAGATTAGCACTACCTGTAATTTTAGCTTGTTTGTAATAGAATTTTGCTAATTCTTTAGAAACACTACCTGTTTCAAATACAACGGCATAATCGCCTTCAACACCAACTGATGTTTTTGGCACACCCGATGTGATCTTTGTAGAGTCATCATCTGTTAAAACTATTGGAGTTTTATTTGTAAATTTTTGGCCACCAACTGTATCTGCACTAGCACCATTCCATTCTTGGATACCCCAAGATGTTGCTGCTGCGTCTACCCACCAATCACCATTATCTGGTAATGCTCCCGGAGCGGTTGATGAAGCTGTTAATTCTGTTAAATCTACATCAGCACGCACGATAAACGCTGCGTTGCTAACTCCGAGCAAACTGTAAGCTGCTAAAAGACCATACTCGTTTCTTTCTGAACCGTGTATTGGGCTTGATGAAGCTGTCTTCTCAAAAAATGGCACTCCAAAAAGATCTACTAAGTCTCTTTGACTAGTAACCTTAAATGCTTTGCCAGCATTTGCTTTAGTAGTTGATGCAGCAATACCTGTGTTTGATGCATTTGTTTTGTCTTGTCCTGTAGCTATAACAATAAGTGGAGTTGTACCAGGTTCAGCTGGTGTATAAAAACTCTCATCTATTACCGTTACTTCTACGCCGGGCGATTGTAGTGTTGCCATTCGCTGTTCTCCTGGTGATAAAGTCTTTCTAAAAGTATTTATCGTAATGCTTAAAAAAACAACTCTTTGATAAAGGGGTTGAAAAGGTGTAAATACCTTATGCGACCATTATGTAAATGCAGTTTAAGACCCCGTGCGATAAACTATAAAAAAGGCAATAGAACCTATTATCGTAGCCTATGTGAGATCTGCCTTGCTCATGGGGTGTATCATGGTATACCTAGATGGATTCGTGCTGGCTATAAGATAAAATTACAGTGTGACAAATGCGGATTTAAGAGTCCACACAAAGAAGTTTTTAGAGTATTTCACGTAGATGGAAATTTAGATAACTGTAGATTTACTAATCTAAAAACTGTGTGTTCAAACTGTTGTCAAGTATTGGGCAAGGAAGGTATTGCTTGGAAGCAAGGCGATCTTATAGCAGATTTTTAATCTGCTGATATAATTCGTCAATAGTTCCGTTATTGTCTAAGATAGCATCAAACTCGTGCCCTATCCAAGACCATTCACTAGCATGTATTTTTGCTACCTTAAGATCATTAAGAGCAATATTAGATCCTCGATTAGCTTCTAATGCTGTATTATACCAGCTAGGTAATTCACCTCGTTGAACCCAGATTATTTTTCCACCTAGATTTTTAATACTATCTATTTCGTTAGGAAAGCGACAATCACTGACTACGATACTGTCTTTGCTGGTACGTAGTTTGTTTTCTAAACTAGCAATCCATATGTTATCATGAAAACTTCTACGACCTACTTCTGTGCCCCAATACTGTAAAACCCATCGTGGGGTTAAGGTAGGCATTGCTAGTCTTTCTGCCCACCACGGGTCTACCTCTTCTCGCCACTCACGTGCTTCTTTTGTACGACCTTCAAGCATGGTTCTGTCCCAGCCAAATACTGAGCTTACAGCATCTTTAAGAGTGCTGGCAAAACTTTCTCGTCTAAATTCGTGGAAGTTAACTAGATAGTCAGCGACTGTGTCCTTGCCGCTGCCAATAAAACCACATACACCTACGATCATAATTGTCTCCTATATAAGACAATTATACAATAGGTTATATAAATTGTCAAATATTAATAATAGGGTTTTGGTGTTTTTGGTTTACCGGGATTGTTCAGCCTGTTAGCTAATACGCTGGCGGTATTGATTGACTTGGTGCGATCTGTTCTACGAGCTGCCTGCACACTGGTTCTAGCACGAGTAGTTTTCATTTTTTGTGCTTTGGCTTGATTGATCGGTTGATGACATTTTGAAGGATGACTAACCTGGCGACTCTTCCTTGGTCCGCTAGTGCAGCGAAATTTTAATTTGGTAGTTCCACTGCGTGCTGATTTTTTACCCACACCCCAAACTAGTTTGGCGTCGTATAATTCTTCATCGGATTCAAATATAAACTCTGATGCTTTCATAATTATCCGGTAATAAATGTATAACCGTGTCCGCCGGATACTTGTGTAGTAAGCTCAACGGTTAGTCTATCAATATCTGCTTGACCTTCTGATTTCATTGCAGACCCGTTAAGTGCTGTGCCGCCTTGTGGTCCTGCAATACTAGCAAACTTTTCACGAGCTTGTCCTAACATAATTTTACAGTTGGCCAACGTATAATCTTTAATCCACTGTCCTGCATACACGTCATCAATAATAGAAAAATCTGGTTTGATATTGTAGACTAATAACATTACTGATTCTTCGGTTCTTGGACGTTGATGTATGAATAATTTACGACTTTGCGGATTCCAATTGAAGTTGATAAAACTACCAAACATTTTACCTACCAATTCTTGATATTGACTGAATAATTCATAGGTTAACAATCCGCCCATGTTAGTAGAACTTAACAAATAGGTGTTTGTGTAGGCCATGTTAAATGGTTCAAATACTGTACCACCGGAACCACCGCCTGTGCGTGATCCGATACTTCTACGGAAAATTTGACGTACCTGCTGTATTTCTTTAGGTAAAATGTATTCATTAGTATCTGGTAAAAGATTTAAGAATATATAGCTTTCTTCCACAGCATTATCTGAACGTTGACGGAAAACCGCCAATGATCTACTAAGTGCTGTTTCGTAGTGTGTGGGATCTAATTCTACGTCAATCATGCCATCACCTAGCATAGCTTTACAGTAGTCGTAAACCGCTTGTTTTGAAGTATCTAATTGGCTCATATAACTATTTATCTTAGTTTTATCTTAGCGGTAAATATATAACTATGCCGAGACTCAGTTTATACAGGCCCGAAAAGGGCAATGATTACAAGTTTATAGATAAAAATATCTGGGAAATGTTCCAGGTTGGCGGTGTTGATGTGCTTGTTCACAAGTACGTAGGACCGGGTGCTTCTATACAGGGTGACACTCCTACTACTCCTACGTACGATATGTTTGGTGAAACACAGATACAAGATCTATTATTTTTAGAAAATCGCGATCGTAAATATGATCCGGATGTGTACATCCTACGAGGTGTTTACAACATACAGGATATCGATTTCAATCTAAGTCAATTTGGATTATTCTTACAAAATGACACGATTTTTATCAGTTTCCATATTAACGATACTGTAGAAAAACTCGGTAGAAAATTAATATCCGGCGATGTTATCGAATTACCACACCTAAAAGACGATCACGCATTAAATGATTTAAATTTTGCTCTTAAGCGTTTCTATGTTATTGAGGATGTTAATCGTGCCAGTGAAGGATTTTCAGTAACCTGGTATCCACACTTATATCGTGCTAAATGTAAACCACTAGTAGACAGCCAAGAATACAAAGATATCTTAGACGGAATAGCCGATACTGAAAATTATATTGGCACTTACAATGCTGCTGATACATATTTTCCAGGAGATATTGTCACCGGTCCTGATGGTAAAAAATATAAAGTACTTGATAGCGAATTAACCAAAGACGGTATCACCGGAATAAATCCACCAAATACAGCATACTACGAATTAGCAGATACTCTACGAGAGATCATGAGTACCTATGAAAAAGAAATGCAGATCACTCAAGCAGTTCTTGATCAAGCAGAAAGTGATGCTCCTAAGAGCGGATATGATACTAGTAAATTCTTTTCTATACAAAAAGATGAGGATGGATTGGCTGAATTAGTTACTGTTGATACTGATACTGTTGATGCTAGTATACAAACCCAGGCTACCGATATTGATGGAAATCTTCAATATGATGCTAACGGTGACCCAATATATGTTGGCCCTACAGCCAGCACCATGCTACAAACAGCCGAAGAAAAAGGATATACTGGTTATATCACACAAGACGGATTACCTCCAAACGGAGCTCCGTTTACAGCTGGTATAGCGTTCCCAATGGGTCCTACTATAGGACAATTCTGCCTGCGTAAAGATTATCTACCTTACAGATTATTCCGATACAACGGTACACGCTGGGTTAAAGTTGAGGATGTAAAACGCATGACTATGAACAATTTAGGTGCTAGTGATACAGGTGTAGGTGATACATTCGCTGGCAAAGATGTAAGACAAACACAGAAAACTTCATTTATCAATAATGACAATACTGATTGTATCGATCATCGTGTGGTTGAAGAAAAACAAGCCTTGAGCAAGGCATTAAGACCAAAGGCGGATGAGTGATGATTAATATTGTAAACACGGAGGCTTCGGTTTAACACCGACTGAACTAAATCGGATTATTTTTACGATGGGCAATTAAGACGATATGTAACGCAGTTCATGCGCATCTTCATAGGTTTCAAATGGCAAGCCGGTGACGGTGAACAAAAAACTGTTCCTGTGTTGTATGGAAATATGTCAAGACAGGTGGCTAATATTATCAAAGAAAACAGTGAAAATAAATTACCCACTGTGCCTAGAGTAGCCTGTTACATCACTGGTCTTGAAATGGCCACTGATCGATTAGCTGATCCTACTTTTATTAGTAAAGTTAATATACGCGAACGTAGATATACCGATGCCGACAATGATGGACTTGTAGAATATCAAAATACTCAAGGTGGCAATTACACTGTTGAGAGGTTAATGCCCACTCCATTTAAGCTAACCATGAAGGCCGATATATGGACTTCAAACACTGATCAAAAATTACAGTTACTGGAACAGATTTTAGTATTGTTTAATCCTAGCCTTGAAATCCAAACCACAGACAACTATATTGATTGGACCAGTTTAAGTGTGGTGAATCTTGGTGGTATTAATTTTAGCAGTCAGTCTATTCCACAAGGCGCAGATACAGAAATTGATGTGTGTTCGATAGAATTTGATATGCCTATCTATATAACTCCACCTGCTAAAGTCAAACGCCTTGGAGTTGTTAAATCTATTATTGCTAATATGTTTACAGAGAACGGTGATATTATTAATCTTGAAGAACTTATCTATAATCAAGATACTGGCAATGCCCAAGTTGTCAGTAGAAAACATCGCGTGTTACTATTCAAAGCAAATAATGGACAACCGTACGATTATGAACTTGTATTAGTTTCTCCAACACAGCCTATCCAGTCAGCAGGATTAGAAAAAGAAACCAAAGTTGGTAGTGACAATGATTGGAACAAATATCTTACTATTGAAGGCGGGTGGGTTCAAGATGTTAGCCAAGTGTGGTTCAAACAACCAAGTGGATATGATCTAATAGGATCTATCGCTCCACATCCGTTAGATCCTGCTATCTTATTGGTCACATTCGATCAAGATACTATTCCTACTAATACATTAATTGCTAGTTTGGTTAATGGATTACCTGCTAGAGGAACCATAGATGCTATCATAGACCCTTACAAATTTAATCCATTAAAAACATTTGGTAGTCACGCACAGATTCCATTAGGCACTAGATATCTAATGCTTGATGATGTTAATCCTAGTCCAAATGTTGGTCAAAGTTTTGATAGACAAGGTGATAGTGCTGCTACCGTATACGATGGTCCAGATGCATGGTCAAATAGCACAGTTGAGGGCGATGATCCAGTTATCACTGCAAACTCTATAGTAGAATGGTCCGGAACAAGATGGGCAACTATCTGGGATCCGTTAACTGGTGAAAATCCAACATACATCCAAAATCTAAAAACTGGTATACAATATCGTTGGGATGGTGAGCAATGGCTTAAATCATTCGAAGGCGAATACGCTCCAGGATATTGGGGTTTTAAACTCGATAATTGCTAATTAGTAGTATGCTACAGCGTGCCGGACTACTATTTCTTGCAAAAAACACAAGAAGGATATTGTTAATCTTAGAAGATGCTAAGTGGACAGTTCCTACCTTTCCTCGCACGGCTACTCTCTTAGAAGACGCCCAACAGTTATTAGATCAATACAGTCAAGGACGCATACTGCCAATTGAATTATATCTCAGCGAGGACAGAGGATTTGAATATGGTACGTATGTTTGTTTAGTAGAGGAAGAATTTTTAACCCAATCTGCTAACACGATTGCTTGGAGTAATTTAGATTTTCTTCCTAAACAATTACACAACGGTCTTAAAACTACATTAAATAATGAAATAATAAGAACCAAAATTGATACAATATTGGAGTTAGAAAATGCTACCAAAGATTGAACGAAGTGAAAGATTCCAAGAGGAATATAAAAGTTTTCAAGATAAGATTAATTCTGTTGAAGATGAAAACTATCGAGCAGAATTATCTGGATTACTAAAAGATTTAGTGTTGTCTGTAAGAGCATTAGATGACCAACATACAGAAATTACTGCAAATCAAAGATTTCCAGTAATGATCAATGACCTAAGAGATAAGGTCACCGACATTAGAAAAACCCTAACAAAAAAGTTATTAGTATATTCTAACAAGAACATCCGAGCATAATATTATGCTTGAGCTTCACCCCAACGTAGAACAATGTTGGAAGTGATAGCAGCCCCAGCCGCTTTATACACATTGATAGCCAGTACGTCCGGACCATTTGGGT
>B570J29032_109958983_pt1 | contig 16718 bp, 13 predicted proteins | sample LakMenEpi16Nov12_FD_29032 | JGI IMG/M metagenome (IMG submission 29032) | reverse complement strand
GGAGTTGAGTTTCTATGAATGTCTTGCTGCTGCATGGTCACCAGCATCAATATGGTTTTCTGCTCGCCTGGCTTTACTTCCATGTTGTCGGTCAACATTTTAATGTGTTGGTCCTTGTTGTGCGGTGCAACAGCAATTTTCATGGCATGAAAGGTTTTATTCACCACACGCATTTCAAAAATATTGGTTACTTCCCCAGAGCTTTTTTGAGTATAAGTGCTCCCCTTACCGCGAAATAAGGATGCTTGTAACTCTTTCCGCAGAGAAACTGTGGTAACAAATACGGTAAATAAAATCGCCCACAGGGCCGCGTAACCTACTACCCTTGCAGACAATTTAAACTTCTTACCCCCTTTTAATTCGTCTTCACTGGCATAGCGAATAAGTCCTCTTGGCTTGTGGATTTTATCCATTACAGAGTCACAAGCGTCTATACAGGCTGTGCAATGCACACATTCGAGTTGGGTACCGTTTCGGATATCAATACCTGTTGGACACACATCTATACAAAGTCCACAATCTACGCAGTCGCCTTGCGGAGTTTCAGAAGCTGTTTTTTGTATTTTTCCCCTAGGTTCTCCTCGGTTAAAATCATAGGCCACAACAATAGACTTGGGATCCATAAGCACCCCTTGCAGTCTACCATAAGGACAAATCATAATGCAAACCAATTCCCGCAAGCGTGCAAAAACCAAATAAAATACAGTAGTAAATATTACAATAGCCACCAAACCGCCAATGTGTAAACTCGGTGATTCCGTAACAATTTTTATTAAGGCATCACTGCCAATAATGTAGGCCAAAAAGGTGTTGGAAATCACAAAACTAATCGCCCAAAACAAGGTGTTTTTTAGCCCTTTTTTCCATAATTTCTCTGCATCCCAGGCCTGTTCGTTTAGTTTCTTTTGCTGCGCCGGTGAGCCTTCTATCCACGTTTCTATTTTGCGGAAAACCATTTCCATAAAAATAGTTTGCGGACAAGCCCAACCACAAAACACCCTTCCAAATACTGCAGTAAATGCAATAATAAAAACGATAAATGTAAGCAGTCCTAATGCAATTAAATACAAATCTTGTGGCCAAAAAGGAATGCCAAATAAAATGAATTTACGTTCAATTACATTAAACAAAAACAAAGGATGGCCTTGGAAATGAAGCCAAGGTCCACCTATTAAAAACAAAAGGAGCACCCGGCTAAACCAAGTGCGCCAATTGTAAAATTTACCAGTAATTATTTTGGGATAAAGCCAAACTCTTTTTCCCTTCTTGTCTACGTTTACAAGATGCTCTCTGAAATCAGAGGTGTCTTTCTTGGCCATGGCGTGAAATAAATACCAATTAATGAGCTGCTTTGTGACTCAAGTCTCAAAACTTCTCTTTTGGCTCCATTTTGTCGCCTTTTGGTGGCTGTGGGTTTGCAGGCTTAGTGCCTTGCAAGGACAACACATAGGAGGCCACTGAACGCATTTTATCCGGTGGAATCTGTCCATCCCATGCCACCATACCAGCAGACAATACACCATAACGAATGGTCTTAAACACCTCCTTAACAGAGTTGCCATGAATCCAATATTCATCCGTTAGGTTTGCACCACTTCCTGCCAAACCACCACCGTCAGGTCCGTGGCAGGTCGCGCATTTTGTTTTAAACACCGTTTCGCCTTCCGCCAATTTCGCCTTGTCGGTCTGCAAGGTTACTGTGTTCTCGTCTACTGATGCCTCAGCCTTACCCATTGCTGCCTTCTTGCTGGCCTGATAGCTGGCATAGGCTTGATTGTATTCCTCTGTTTGTGAGGGCTCATACTTCATCCATGCATAACGCACCATGTAAACACCTGCAAACAAAACGGTAGAATAAAACAACCACATAAACCATGGTGGAGGTGGGTTGTCCAATTCTGTGATTCCATCAAAGTCTTCTTTAAGGTCAACCTCAGCATCCATAAAGGTTGGACGCAATTGGAAAATGCGGTCCTGCCAAGTGAGTTCGCGCTTTGCCGCTTTCTCAGTAGCACTGTTGTCGATCCCCAAAATTACCTTTTTACCAAAGTCAAGTGTCAATACCGCATTCAGCACAAACAAGACACCGACACCAATGGATGAGCCCAATACTTTTATTGTCCATAAATACCAACTGGCACTCGGTGCCTTAGGCAATACCACCAAGTTGAATATTAAAAATACCAGAATTACCGCCATGATCAACACAGCACCAATGCCGCTGCGCAGAAATCCTAAACGGTGTTTTGCATATTGCTGGCCCCAAAATCCTTCTTTGTCTGAGGCTGATAGGTATTCTTTATAAACATCTACTCGGTTCATCAAATCCAATCCTGTGAACAGGGCAAATGCCGCTGATACAATGAGGAAGAGATACATCATTTGACTCCATCCCTGCGTATCAACCCATGTGAGGAAGCGAGGGAAAAATGCGAACAGGATGACCGGTATGGCAACCAGTAACATCAGCGCAGTTAATATTCTTATTACTCTTTTCATAGCGCTTGGCTTTTATTTTTCATTTTCTGTGAATGGAATGTTCTTTAAATACTCGGTTTTTGACTTTTTCATAACCAATAGACGCACCACCACTCCTGCGAAAAATGCCGTGAAAATGACGAGTGATATAACCATCCAAAGGTCTGCTCCTTCAACTTTTCCTAATAGTTTGCTAAACATGTGAGTTTATTTAGTGGCTACAGTTGCAGGTTGTAAGTCTCTACCCAATTTGTGCAAATAGGCAATCAGGGCAACGATTTCTGTGCGGTTGCCTGTTTGAATGCCTTTTACTTTAAGCTTTCCGCGAATTTGTGTTGCTTGTGCATCAAAGTCTGCCAATGCTTGCTCCTCATACCCTTTAGGATAGGGCACGCCCACGATTCGCAAGGCATTGATTTTTTGTTTCAATGTGCTCAAATCCACTTCCCTGTCTATATCACACAACCAAGGATAGGCCGGCATTATAGATTGAGGGTTCACATCCCTCGGGTTATTCATGTGGTTGTAGTGCCAACCTTCATCTTTGTAGGTGTTTGGATTCGAGGTCACACCACTCCGACTCAAGTCTGGACCGGTGCGTTTTGAACCCCACAAGAAAGGATGGTCATACACATATTCACCCGCCTTCGCGAATTCACCATAACGTTCGGTTTCATGAGGGAATGGACGCACCAATTGGCTGTGACATGCATTACACCCTTCGCGAATGTAAATATCTCTTCCAACCAGTTCTAAAGGACTGTATGGCTTAACCGATTTAATGGTGGGTATATTGCTCTTCACTACAAAGGTGGGAATCAGTTGCACCAAACCACCAATGGATACTGCAACCAAGCTAAACACCAACATAGTAATTGGACGAACCTCAATCCATTTGTGCCAGTAGCGTGTGCCTTCTTCTACGTGCTCAGCCACCTGAACCTCGGTGCTTTCTTCAGCAATGAGTTTGCCTGAACCTATGGTCTTAATCAAGTTATACGCCATAACAATTGCACCTACCAAATACAACAAACCACCTACACCGCGTATTACGTGTAAGAACAATACCCTTTCTGTTGTTTGCAAGAAGTTGTATGTCAATGTGCCATCTGCGTTGAATTCACTCCACATAGTGCCTTGTGTCCAGCCACTGAAATACATAGGTACTGCATAGAAAATAATACCTAAGGTGCCAATCCAGAAGTGGAAGTTGGCCAGCTTATTAGAATGCAACTTGGTACCAAAAATCTTAGGTACGATGTAGTAAAGCATGGCAAACGTTAAAAAGCCATTCCAACCCAAGGCGCCCACGTGCACGTGTGCCACAATCCAATCTGTAAAGTGCGCAATGGCATTGATGTTTTTCAATGACAACATGGGTCCTTCAAACGTAGCCATACCGTAGGCAGTAACACCCACAACCATGAACTTCAACATAACGTCATCACGCACGCGGTCCCATGCACCACGAAGGGTCAACAAACCATTCAACATACCGCCCCAGCTAGGAGCAATGAGCATTACGCTAAATACAACACCCAACTGCTGCGCCCAATCAGGCAAAGAGCTATACAACAAATGGTGCGGTCCAGCCCAGATATAAATGAATATCAAAGACCAAAAGTGTAAAATGGAAAGTTTGTATGAATAAATCGGACGCTGTGCCATTTTAGGCATGAAATAGTACATCAAGCCTAAGAATGGTGTTGTAAGGAAAAACGCAACCGCGTTGTGTCCATACCACCACTGCACCAAGGCGTCTTGCACCCCTGCATACCATGAGTATGATTTAAGAAATGATACAGGCATTTCCATTGAGTTCACAATATGCAACATGGCCACGGTTACCCAGGTAGCGATGTAAAACCAAATGCCCACGTAAATGTGTTTCTCTCTGCGCTTTAAAATGGTACCGAACATGTTGATACCAAATACCACCCATACCAGAGTAATAGCAATGTCAATAGGCCATTCCAACTCCGCGTATTCCTTGGAGGTGGTAATGCCCAATGGCAAGGTTAAAGCAGCACTGACAATGATCAACTGCCAGCCCCAAAAGTGAATGTTAGACAACAGGTCGCTGAAAAGTCGCGCTTTCAGCAAACGCTGTAAACTGTAATAGACGCCCATAAAAATGGCGTTGCCCACAAAGGCAAAAATTACCGCGTTGGTGTGCAACGGGCGAATTCTTCCAAATGTGGTCCAAGCGGTAAGGTTAAGTCTAGGCTCAACCAATTGAAATGCAATGATAACTCCCACAAGCATCCCCACAATGCCCCATAAAATGGTGGCATATGCGAAGTTTTTCACAATGCGGTTGTTGTACGTGAATGTTTCCTTATTCATAGCGATTGCTGTTTTTTGGTTCTGTGTTAATATGGATTTGCTGTTTGTCTTCAAATAGAATTCTGTGTGCTGGGGTTTCTAAATCATCTGCCTGTCCGCTTTTTACCCACCATATAAATATGCTGAGAAACAATAGCGCCAGTGATACAGAACAAATGATTAATAATGGTATAATGCTCATATTCCTTCCTCCTTTTTCATAGCTAATTTGGTCCTTCCCCATGCGTACAACATCAACGCTACGGAGCTTGCAGGCATGAGTATGGCCGCAATTAATGGTGACATTTGACCCGTAACAGCTAAACTCAACGCGATGGCGTTGTAGATTAAGCTCACAACAAATGTTTCCTTCACTATTCGATTCACCTTGCTCGCAATACGCAAGAAGTCAGGCAATTTGTCAAAGCTGCTTTGCAACAAAATGGCAGATGCCTCGGGAGTAAAATTGTTGCTGTTTTCTGCTACCACAATTCCTACATCCCCTGTTTTCAATGCGCCTGCATCATTTAAGCCATCCCCAACCATCATCACATGTCCCTGCGCTTGCAATTGGTGTATCATTTGGGCTTTCGCCGCCGGACTCGCCTGAAATTCCATGCCTTGAAATGTATTTGGGAACTTTTGGTCAAGTTTTGCAGCTTCTTGTTTTACATCACCACTGGCCACATAAAGGTCTTTTCCACTGTGCTTTAATGCACTCAAGGTCTCACCCAATCTGTTTCGATAGACATCCTCCAGCTGAATGGGGTCTAATACCACCTCTCCAATGCGAAACCAAAGTACTTTTTCCAAACTTTGCGCCTGCGTCTTTTTGCCACTTATGTGTTCTAAATTTCCAAGCAACACCTCGGTGTTTCCAATCCTTCCCACAACACCTTTGCCTTGCTTTTCAGAGAACCCATCAACCCTGCGAAGTTCAATGCCTTGTAATGCTTTGCATACGGCTACGCTATAGGGATGCCTGCTTTGTGAAGCTATGGCATACAAAAGCACACGCTGCTCAGCGCTGTAGCTTGCAGGAATTATGGCAATGGTTTTGTCCGCTTCGGTTAATGTGCCTGTTTTATCAAACACAATTTGACGAATCTGACCCAATTGTCCGGCCACCGCGGGTTTCCGTAAAAACAAACCCTTGCTCGCAAAGAAGTTTGCAACGATGTTATAACTAAATGGGGGTGCCAATGCCAAGGCACATGGACAGGCCACCATAAGCACTGCGGTTAGCACAAACCAGGCTTTATTGCTGTTTATTCCCATCCAATAGGCAAAGGCCAAAATGGCCAATACCAAGGTGGTAATGATAAAATACCGGCTTATTACTACTTCAAAGTCAGGAATACGCGTGTCTTTTCCTTCTGTTTCTTCGCCTGTTTTCCATATTTCGTTGAGCCTGCCTTGGTCAAATGGCCGAATCACTTCCATTTCAAACATGCCTGCAGCATTTCTGCCTCCACCTAATAATACCTCGCCTGCTACTTTATGCTGGGGCGCACTTTCACCCGTTGCGTATGCATATTCTACCACCGCATCAGCACCCATCAAAATGCCATCTGCAGGGATAATCTCGCCACTAATTACACGCACCCGATCACCAGGCTTTAAGTCGGTAACTTTACAGGGTACCAATTCTCCAGCAACAACAGTGCGGGCAACCATAGGGAAAAATTTGCGTGCCTTTTCGCCAAAGCGCATGGCATCAAAAGCCTTGTTCTGCAACCAAGTGCCTGCAATTAAGAAAAACACCAAACCCGCCAAACTGTCAAAATACCCCGGTCCAGTTAAGGTATATGCTTCGTATATGCTGCGCAACCATAAAGCTCCTATGCCTAAAGCCAACGGAACTTTCACTGAAATGCTTCTGTAGCGCAACCAATGGTAAAACGCTGTAAAGTAGTCGCCCGCACAATAGAAGATCAATGGCAGTGACAATACAATATTGAGGTTGTTAAACAGGAGGGTTAATTGTCCATCGCTTCCGGGGTTCAATCCCAAATACTGCGGAAAGCTGAACATCATAATATTGCCGGTGCAAAAACCAGCAACACCCAACTTTATAAGAGTGGTTCTATCCTCCTTGCGACTGGATACCTGCGCATCCTCTGGCATAAGGTTTGGCTCATAGCCCAACTTCTTTAAGGTAATGATAAGACTGCCAAAAGACGTTTTACCTTCATGATAGGTGACTTTTAGTTGTTTGCGTAAAAAGTCGGTCCTGCTACTGATGATTCCCGCATCTAAGTCACTGAGCTTCTCTAGCAACCATATGCAAGAAGAACAATGCATAGAAGGAATATGAAACAATACGGTCCTGCGGCCTTCGTTTTCGAATACAGTAAAATCTGAGGCCATCAAATTCAATTCCTCCAAAGACCATGGAATCTCTTTTTGACCTTTTAAAGAAACTGCCGCATCGTCTGACAATGCGTAAAAATCACAAAGATTGTTCTGGTTTAAAATGTCATATACCGTATGACATCCTTCACAACAAAACACGGCTTCCCCTGCAACTATCGGATCTACATCCGCAGCCGCACCGCAATGGGTGCACTTGAGTTGGGTTTTATGGGCCGTATACAACATTTTGTTGTCAGTAAACTGTAAAAACGACCGCTAAAGTAGAACTTATTTAACTAACAAACGTTAGTTTGGTTTTTGTGTTTTTTTATCCCCTTGTTTTTGGTGTTTGTAAATAATTGTTTTTCAGCGTTTTGTGATTCTACTTTCGAAAACTTCTAAATTGCGTTCTCGCCCTCTAAGAAATACATAAGTGCTGCCTTATAGCCAAAAAAACCCAATCCTTGAACCCCACCCACGCAATATGCACCCAACAAATCGTGGTGCCTTTCCTTCTCGCGAGACAATACATTGCTAATGTGTACCCCAACCACAGGAGCTGGAACTGCTTTCACCGCATCTGCTATGGCTATGCTTGTGTGGCTGTAGGCCGCGGCATTCAAAACAATTCCCCTACATTCGGGATCAAATCCCACCGTCTGAATCATATTCACCAACTCGCCTTCTATGTTTGATTGATAATAACCAATCTCTGTTCCTTTAAATACCTCTCTCAATTCCTGCAAAAATGGCTCAAATCCTTTATTGCCATATATCTCTGGCTCCCGTATTCCCAAAAGGTTTAGATTCGGTCCGTTGATAATCCATATTTTCATGCGACAAACTTAGCGCATTCCCCGAAATACTATGCATCTTCGCCCTTGGTCTATTCCGCCTTATTTATTACGTTTGCAAGTATCTACCTTTAATCTACCAAATGACACCCTCCAAATTGTTGTTGCGAATCGCTTGCCTTGCATTCGCAACGCTGCTTTCTTCTCCCACCCACGCCCAAGTTGGTGGTTCGTTTTACGCCGATTTCGAATTGTCTGGAAAAGGCCGCCAAGGTCAAGCCAGCAGCATGACCCAAGACGCTGAAGGCAATATGCTTATGGCCACCTTGGGAGGTGTTGTGGTTTTTGATGGTTCCCACACTTCACTCGTTGGAACAGGAGCCCTATCCAATGTGCTAGAGTTTGTTCCCGACAATCAAAAAACATACGCAGGCTGTGATGGCCGTATCGGATACATTAAAAGAAACAATTTTGGCAAGTTTACCTTTACCCGTATTGAATTGCCCCAAATGGAAAACCAAGGGTTTTCAGTAATCGCATACGCTGGCAAAGAGGTCTACTTTCAAAGCGATGATTGGGTAATTAAGGTTACGGACGATAAGGTTACTGGGAAATGGAAAAGACCCGACCAAGGCAACTACTCTGGCTTGTTTGTGATTCAAAACACAGTGTTTGTCAATATCAGCAGCAGCGGTCTTTATACCCTACAAAAAGACGGCAAACTCAAAAAAGTGGCCATTGACGACTCTAAGCTTGCAGAGGAAATGATCATGTTTGCCTGCCCTCGCGCCAATAATGAAGTGCTGCTCGGACTTACATCCAATTTGGTCTATATGTTCAATGGCACACAACTTCAAGAAATTCCTTGTGACCGTGTAGATTACCTGAAAAGTGCTTATTTGCTAGACGGCAAAAAACTGGATAATAATAAAATTGTGCTTGCTACATTTTTTGGCGGCATCATGGTCATGGATATGTACAATGGCAGAGTGCTTGAAAGCTTCAATTCAAGCTCTGGCTTTCCCGATGACCAAGTATATAGTATTGCCATAGACAAGGCACAAGGTATTTGGGTGAATCATGAAGTGGGTTTTACACGCATTGACCGCAATGTACCTGTAAAATACTTTTCTGCCTATCCAGGTTTAAAAACACGAGTATACTCAGTAGCAGAAGCCAATGGCGCATTGTATGCCGGATGCTCAGATGGCTTGTATCGCCTCAAAGAGGTAGACAATATGGGCGAATACATCCAAGCCCTTGAAAACGCCAAAGAGGCGAAAAAAGCACAAAAAGTAAACAACGGTGCCGGAAATGAAGAAAGACAGGAAGCTGCTTCTCAAGTTGAGCAAGGCCCTGTGCTGCAGCAGTCTGGTCCCACATCAGGCGAACCCTCCTCTTCCAGCACCACGACTACTGACGAAACAGCGATTGACCGCGCCGGTAAGAAAATCAAGAAAATTTGGCGCCGGGTAAAAGACCAAATCCCAGGCACAGAAACCCCTGAAGGCGGCAGCACCGACGGCGCTGGAGGCGAAAGCAATCCAAAAGGAGAAATAAGCCCCAAAGGATATAACAGTGTTACTTGGGTGCCCAGCATCACAAAAAATGGGCTATTCTCTTTTGCTACTGTAGGACAAGAAAAAAATGCCCAATTCATCTACTCAAAGGTGGAAGGCATCTCTAGTAAGGTTAAAAAGATTCTCGTAACACCTGCTGGAATTGTATGTGTTACTACCACCGGGCTTTATGAATACTCAAACAGCGGACTTCGCCTTGTTTACACTGGAGAAATAAAAGATGCTGTATACAGCGCAGGAAAAGTTGCCTTTATTACCAGCCAAGGGCCGTTTATTATGTCGTTGGACGGCACTGTTACCCCTATTACCATTAACCCAAAACACCACAATTTTATTACCCTGTTTCTAGAAAACGGCAACACCCTTTGGTTGGGAGGAACAAACGTGGTACTAAAGGCTTCCCTGTCTTCATCTGGTGCTGTTACCAAAGAAAAAATCATTGAAATCCCTGCAGACTTCCCAGACTATATGAACATATGCCGCATTGGCAATGTGGTCTACTTCATTTCCGGCGGTGGTCTTTTTGAATACCACCCTGCAACAGAGTCTGCGAAAATATCATCTCTGAACCCAACAGTAAATGCAGATGTGCTAGATTATGTAATCAACATGTCGGCAACCAACTTGTTCCTTAAAACAGCAGAAGGCTGGAAAGAAGTAAAATCAGCCAATGAATTGGTACACGTAGGTTTGCTGGATGTGCTTGAAGATATTCGCTATATACACAAAAGCAATACGGGCAACCTATGGGCAGTAGGCAGTCGCGGCGATATCTTTTACCTCAATAGGAATAGCCCAGCAGGTGGCAGCTTCTCCGGTTTTGGTGTGTTCTTCAGAGGGGTTCAAAGCTTCGATGGCAAACCCTTCGACCTTTCGAACTTGAGTATTTCCTATAAGGATGCAGCAGTAGAGGTGCGTTGGGGTTCTAACTTGTACCTCCTGTCCAAAGGAACTTGGTACCAATATAAAATCGAAGGCACGGGAGGCAATCAATGGTCACAATGGACCAAAGAGACTTCCCTGAAAATACAGTTGAAGCCTGGCAAATACACCTTTGTGGTTCGTGCCCGTGATGTTATGGGCAATATTTCGCCAGAACAACGCCTCTCCTTTTCTATTAACCCGCCTTTCTGGCAAACCTGGTGGTTCTATACCATTGTGGCCTTGTTGCTCGGTGCTATTGTGTTTTTTATTTTCCGTTGGAGAAATAGAGCCCTGATAGAAAATCAAAAACGCCTTGAAAAAATGGTGGTAGAACGCACACGAGAACTGGGCATAGAAAAGGAAAAAACAGAAGAATTGCTGCTCAATATCTTGCCTAAAGCAGTTGCCCAAGAACTAAAAGAAATGGGACACAGCAGTGTTCGCAGACACTCCGACTCAGCCGTAATGTTTACAGATTTCTGTAATTTCACCCATCTTTCAAAAGACATAACCGCGGAACAATTGGTTGAAAAACTGGATGGCTATTTCAGAAAGTTTGATGAAATCGTAGACAAATATGGCCTAGAGAAAATTAAAACCATAGGCGATTCCTACATGTGTGCTGCGGGCGTACCTCAACCGCGAACACGCTGCAGCTTAGCCATTGTAATGGCCGCATTGGAAATTCTCGATGTGGTACACAAAGCAGAAAGCCACTGGCAAATTCGCGTGGGTATTCACAAAGGTGGCTTGGTAAGCGGTGTGGTAGGAAAACGCAAGTTTGCCTATGACATTTGGGGCGATACTGTAAACGTGGCATCACGCATGGAAAGCAGCTCTGAACCTATGCATATCAATATTACCGAACAGGTGTATGAAGAAGTTAAAGACTATTTCGACTGCGTAAAAAGAGGTGAAGTAGAAGCCAAAAGCCTCGGTAAAACCAACATGTATTTCGTAAAAGGCTTAAAAACCGAGTACCGCGAAAACGGTAACGAAATTGAACCAAATAAAGATTTTTTAACCCTCTTAAACTGAAAATAATTAACTTGCCCCACGACATGGCTGATTTTGAAAGCGCCAAATCACACATTCTAGCGGAACTTGGCAGCAAACTCCCAGAAAACCTAACCTATCATGGGTTGTGGCATACCACTTCTGTATACAAGGCTACCTGCGATTTTTCAGAGTATTACAATCTGAACGAACACGACAGGCTTATCCTTGAAACAGCGGCCCTTTACCACGATTGTGGTTTTCTCAATGTGTATAGAAACCACGAGGAGGCGGGCTGCGAAATTGTAACCCAAGTCCTTCCGGGTTTTGGCTACAATACAAGCGAGATAGAACAAATCTGCGAACTGATTATGGCGACCAAAATCCCACAGTCTCCCAAACAGTTCTTGTCCGAGCTCATTTGTGACGCAGATTTAGATTATCTAGGCGGCGGAGATTATGAGAAAATAGCGAGCCTGCTTTTTGATGAATTCAGAGAATACCACATCGTAGCCTCAGAAACCCAATGGTTTGAAATGCAAGCTGGTTTTTTGGAATCCCACACCTTTTTTAGTGAGTATTCGCGAAACCACCGAAATCCAGGAAAAATGGAGAATTTAGCTATCGTAAAAAAGAAATTAGAAGCCCTGAAAAATATATGACCCAAAAGATCATACACGTACCGTTCGATTTTACCGAAGAAGCCATCTGCGCTTACAACCATGCTATAGGAATATGCAAAGCAGGCGATAAAATCTATCTCAATCACATTTTAGACAAAAAGAGCATTTCACGCCTAAAAAGCCTAGGCAAAAGCATGCTCGACGCACCTGCAGAAGTACAGGCTGCTGCCGACCAATTCCCACATGAAGGAATTGAAGTGTTGCCACTTGTTAAAGAAGGCGATTTTATGGAAGATATTCCCGCCTGCGCCAAAGAAGTTGGAGCAACAATGATGATCTTCGGAACCCACGGTGTGCGCGGTATGCAGCATATTTTAGGTGCCTTTTCACTAAAATTGGTTACCGAATCCTTGGTGCCTGTAATCATCGTGCAGCGCCGCAATATTCGCAGCACAGGGTATAAGAAAATTGTTTTCCCGGTGGACGAAAACCCATACAGCAAGCAAAAGTCCTATGCTGTTGCTGAATTTGCCAAAGAACATGGATCTGAAGTTCTTGTTTTTCCAAAATGCAACGGTGATGAACACTTCCAAAATTACACCAATGGGAATGCCCGCTATTCCGTAAAAGTGTTTGAAGAGGCCGGTATTTCTTATACCTTGTTTGAAAATGATAAACACAGCGCATTCGGCAAACAGGTTGTTGACTTTGCCGCTAAAAACGATGCTGATCTTATTAGCATTGTTACTCAAGATAGCGATGAACAGGACTTAGGAGATATTTTTATCGGCAGCGAAGATGTTAAAATCATCAACAACGAAGCTGAAATTCCTACCCTCTGTATCAATGCACGTGTAACCATGAAGGTTGGGGGCTTGGCTGGTGTTACAGGGTCCTAACTCAGAAAACAACCTTGTTATAACAGGTGCTGCCGGATTTGTTGGAGCACACTTGGCTTGCCACCTTAAACTTCAGGGATATTCCGTAACCTGCCTGAGTAAAACAGGCTCACCTAGCCATTTTAATACGGTTGCCACATCCTATGGCCTCGATGACCAACAGTTTACATGGCTCGCCGCAGATGTTATGGATGTGGATGCTTTGCTACCTGCATTTACAAATGCCTCAGCGGTGTTTCATTGTGCCGCTAGGGTAAGTTTCTCGCCCTCTCAGGATGAAGAAATGATGGAGGTGAATGTCACTGGTACCCGCAATGTGTGTAATGCGTGTATACGCGCCGCTGTCCCCTTCCTTGTGCATGCCAGCAGTGTGGCTGCAATTGGCCGCAAACCAGGTGCGTACAGTGTAACAGAGGACAACGATTGGGTAGACAGCAAACTCAATACGCCTTATGCAATTTCCAAACACCTTGCAGAATTAGAAGTGTGGCGGGCGGGTGAAGAAGGGTTAAAGGTTTCGGTGGTAAATCCGGGAATTATCATCGGTTATGGCGCGCCCCATGCACCTTCCATGAGTTTGTTTAAACATGTAATCAAAGGCTCTCCTTGGTATCCCATAGGTAGAAATGGATTTGTATCGGTGCAAGATGTTGTGCTCGCCATGCGCTTGCTTTTTGAACAACATTTGTCAGGGTTCCGGCTGTTGTTGGTATCAGAAAATTTGTACTACAAAGAACTACTAGCCTGGGTTGCACAATCTGTCGGCAAACCTGCACCCCACAAACCCCTAAAAGGATTCCTGCTCGCAGCTGCAATTCGTCTGGCCAAACTTGCGGAGTTTTTCCATATCCCATTCCCATTCCCTTCTTCAGGTTTGGTGAGCACCTCTTCAGATACCCAATATACACCGCTGAATAGCTCAAAAATCAAGGACTTTTCCTTTACACCCATTCAATCTGCCATTGAATTGGCTGCTAAAAACATTCAGGCCTAAGGCTTTTTTGATCCATTCTCTTCTCCTTTTGTGCTAACTTTGCAACCATGCGTGCAGGTGTTGTTATTTTCCCAGGATCCAATTGCGACCACGACCTACTTGAAGTTTTGAACCGCTACAGCTCAGAGCCTGTAAAGGAATTGTGGCATAAAGACACAGAACTTCAAAACTGTACCCATATCCTTCTTCCGGGTGGATTTTCCTATGGAGATTACCTGCGCAGTGGTGCTATAGCCAAACTTAGCCCCATCATGCAAAGCGTGATTCGCCATGCCAATGAAGGTGGGTTTGTAATGGGCATTTGCAATGGTTTCCAAATTTTGTGCGAAAGTGGCTTGCTTCCAGGTGCCTTGCTGCGCAATACCAGTATGAAATTTCAATGCAGCAATGTGTTTTTAACCCCTGGCAACACAAACACTGCCATTACCAGAAACCTGAACCCAGGTGCGGTGCTTAAAGTTCCTATTGCCCACGGTGAAGGACGTTTTTATGCAGACCAAGAAACCCTAAACACCATCGAAGCCAATGGACAAGTAGTGTTTCGCTACTGCCAAGAAGATGGCACCTTGTCAGATACCGCAAATCCCAATGGATCACTGAATCATATAGCCGGTATTTGCAATGCAGGTTTTAATGTATTTGGCATGATGCCCCATCCTGAACGCTGCGCCACAGAGTCGCTGTTCAATACAGATGGAAGCCTCATTTTTGATGCGGTTTTTGCCTCATACGCCAGCGCTTAATTGTATTTATATCCGCTTCCTTTAAAGACCTAAAGGGTCATATTTCTGTCATTCTCAAGGTTTTGCAGCAACCTATTGGGGGTACAATATGTCTATATGGTATAATAAATGGAACGCTATTTGAGTTCCTAATAAAAAGGCGACATGAAAACTCAGGTAAAAAAACCAACCACCAAATCTAAAAGCACTACCGCAGCGCCTCGCCACCGCCGCGACAACAGTCCTGGTCAGCACGCTGCCGGTGCCTAGGTTTGTGTTTATCGCGTCTCACCATCCTTGAGACGTTCCGCATTCTCCGCCACTTGGAGTGCTTTCATAATGTCATCTATTTCACCATTCATTACTTCGGGTAAGTTGTATACAGTGAGCCCTATTCTATGGTCTGTGAGTCTGCTCTGTGGAAAGTTGTACGTGCGCACTTTCGCACTTCTATCACCCGTACTTACTAGGGTTTTTCTGCGTGAGGCAATGGCCTCCATGTGCTTGTTGTACTCGCGTTCATAAATGATGGTACGCAGCATTTTCATCGCTTTCTCGCGGTTCCCAAGCTGGTTGCGTTCTGTTTGACAGACCACTACAGTTCCTGTAGGTATGTGGGTTAACATTACCTTAGTCTCTACCTTGTTTACATTCTGCCCACCTGCACCTCCACTTCGTGAGGTTTCCATTTTCACATCTGCATCGCGTATTTCTACATCCACCTCTTCAGCTTCTGGCATTACCACTACACTGGCGGCTGAGGTATGTATGCGTCCTTGGCTTTCTGTGGCCGGCACGCGCTGCACCCTGTGCACACCACTCTCATATTTCATGATGCCATAAGCACCCACCTCTTCTATCTCAAATGAAATCTTGGAATACCCGCCACGCTGACTCTCCATTTCCTCGATTACTGTGGTTTTCCACTTTCGTTTATCACAGTATCGCTGGTACATGCGGTACAGGTCTCCTGCAAATATGCTGGCCTCGTCACCTCCTGTACCCGCCCGTATTTCCACAACTGCTGGTTTGTCATCTTCCGGATCCTTGGGTAACAATAGAATTCTGATTTCTTCTTCCAACTCTACCATGCGGTTTTCCATGGTTTCTAGCTCCTCTTTCACGAAATCTCGCGTTTCCTTGTCTTTTTCTGTGCGCATCATCTCCCGCGCATCTGCTATTCCTTTGTGAAGATTTTTATATTCTTTATAGGCGCTGTCTAGGTCAGATAGCGAACGATACTCCTTGTTTAATGCCGTAAATCGCTTCATATCCGACGCCACCTCAGGACTGCCCAATAAGAGCTCCAGTTCTAAGTAGCGCGCATGTATAACCTCTAGTTTATCCAGCATCTTTTCCGCTTTCAGTTCTGTTTGTAAAACTGCAAATGTATTCCGCTTTCATCCTCTGCACCCACATAACTGTGGTTTCCACCCACAATTTTTTTTCCTTCCGACCCACAATATACTGTGTCTTCAGTATTGCCCACTGTGCCTTTGCTCTGGTATATACACTGAGAATCACAACTTAAAATCTGCTCCCGATTCCAGCCTAAGGTCGTTCTGTTCCCACGCAGGGTTCGGAGCAATACGAGGTTGTTGCTCAACACATGCAGGCCTTGACTGGTGCGCACCAATATTTCCTTGCCATTGTCAAAAATTTTTGAGCTTTCCGTGCCTTGGCCTTGCAACATGAGACTTTCCTCAATGATTTCACCTTCGCGGTTTACTCTTTTTAGAATCCCCTTATTGTTGTCAAACAACCAAATGTTTCCGTCGTTTGCCCTGCCAAAACCACCAATATTATTTATACCCGTGGCAAAGATGTCTAGTGTTCCCCCTGGATTCAACTGATTGTCGTACCAAGCTATCCTTCCTGTAGAAGCAAAATAGATAAATACTTCTAGCGGATTGCTGACGTCCAAAATAGGCTGGGAACCTTGGTTTAATACAGAGATCATGCGCAAGGTATCCCCCTCCGCGCTGCGTTTCATAAAATTGAGTTTGCTGTCAATCACATACACATTGC
>B570J29032_109958985_pt1 | contig 16754 bp, 26 predicted proteins | sample LakMenEpi16Nov12_FD_29032 | JGI IMG/M metagenome (IMG submission 29032) | reverse complement strand
TTCGGATAGTTCTAAATTTCCTTCACCATATACCGATCAACCATACATAGATCGAAATTACAATTTATTTGGTGCACTTGCAGGTGTTAGACATCCTTACATGGATGTAATATCTGGGTTAAAAGGTTTACCTAATGACGTGTCTGATGAGATATGTAGAATAAGTGATGATTGGGGTATTGATGGACATTCACATAATTACTTAACAGTTAAAGAATTGATAGATAGTAATTATTATAAAATGACAGATAAAGATTTAGATGGTGTGGGTGTTGGAACTTATTTCTTTAGAGAGGTAATAAATTCTTTATTAGAACTCGGTGATCCTGAGAATATTAGGGTAGTTTTTTGGTTTGATAATTAAAAAAAACAAAATTTTTTAATAAAAAAATTGAAATTTATTTGGATATTAAAAATATTTATTATAAATTTGTCATAAAAGAAAATACCTTAAGTTCAATAGAGACTAAAGGTAACCACACTCATTAGAGGTGTGGTTTTTTTTTAATTTGTTGGTACTAAAATTTGTAGTTGATTAGAACCCATTTTGAAATTTTCCTCACACATTACGGTTTTAATAATAAGATTCCATTTATTTCTTTTAGTATTTTGAGGAATAATCACAACATTAAGATAATCATCTCCCTCTCTTGTTACAATAAATTCCCTTCCATTACTTATGTTATCATTCACTATCTCTTCGATTATGAGACTCAAAGAATCATCGATAAGATTCACCATATCATAATTAGTTATCCTTTTACCGTAACATGGATTATCCCTATCTTTATCACTTATATGTCTAGTTTGTCTGTAATTCACATGATCTTTCTTAAAAATACCAAAGTCTACTGTAATATTGTCAGATAGTTCCGCGACTCTCTCTTCTTGTTCTAAAATTAAATGTTTTTTTATAATATTTTTTAAATCCATATCTAACTATAAATATATTTAAATCGTGAAAAAAATTAAAGTTTTTTTAAAAATTATTTGACTTTTTAATAATTAGTACTTATATTTGTACTCACAAACATTAAAAACGACTCTAAAAGATATTATGAACAACTCTCAAACATATACGATGGAAAATCAAAATGTTACTTTAACAGATAACGGGATGGTTACAAACCCAACGTCACTTAATAAGTGTGTGGATTTGTTTTTCTCCATTGGATCGATGAGAGGTAAGTCAAAGGATAAAGTTGTAAAACTCTTCAGTGAGGCGTACAATGAAAATCCTTTGGTTGCGTCGAAAATTCTATTTTGGGTTAGAGATGTTAGAGGTGGTGCGGGTGAACGAAAAGTGTTCAGAGATATTATCTCATACCTAACCACTAACTCACCACAAACGGTTAGAAAGAACATTGGACTTATTCCGGAATTTGGGAGATGGGATGATGTTTTAGTTTTATTTGGTACAGAGTTAGAGGACGACATGTTCTCCCTTATTAAGACGGCATTATCAAACGGTGAAGGATTATCTGCGAAGTGGATGCCAAGAAAAGGTGTTATTGCTAACGGACTTAGAAAATTCTTTAAATATACACCTAAACAATATAGAAAGATGTTGGTGGATTTAACTAACGTTGTTGAATCTAAGATGTGTGCTGGAGAATGGGAGTCTATTGACTATTCAAAACTACCATCACTTGCGTCATCTAGATATCAGAAGACGTTTAATAGGAATGATAGTGTAAGATACGACGAGTATAAACAATCCTTACTGGATGGTACTGCGAAGGTTAACGCTGGGGCGGTATACCCATATGACATAATTAAGTCTATGAATCAAGGGGGAGATGACATTGTGAACAACAAACAATGGGAATCTCTACCGAATTGGATGGTAGGTTCTGAGGAAAGAATTTTACCTGTAGTAGATGTTTCAGGGTCTATGGGGTGTGAGGTGGGGGGTAACCCAAACCTTACTTGTGAGGATGTGGCAATATCTTTAGGTATGTATATTTCGGAGAGAAATGAGGGTAACTTTAAAGATGCGTTCATCACTTTCTCTAACAACCCTCAGTTACAATACTTAACTGGATCACTAAGAGAGAGATTACAACAGTTAAGAAGCGCTGATTGGAATATGTCTACTGATTTGGGGGCGGTGTTTAACCTTATTCTGAATCAGGCGAAAATCAATAACGTACCTGAAGATAATATGCCGACTAAGATTCTAATTTTATCGGATATGCAATTCAATCAGGCGGTAGGGAGAGATGATTTCTCCGCACAGTCTATGATTGAGTCAATGTATGAAGAAATGGGTTATATTAAACCTGATATCATCTACTGGAACCTAAACGCCAGAGGGGGTAACTTCCCAGTGGTGTTTAACAAAAATGGGACTGCATTGGTGTCAGGGTTTAGTCCGTCTATTCTTAAGTCCATTTTGGGTGGGAAGAATATGACACCAGAATCCATATTGATGGATACTGTGAATGACGATAGATACAGTGTAGTAACTGTATAAAGAGTTTTTTAAAATAATATTTTGTGATAGTTAAGGAATAATTGCAGCAAATTTAAAATTTAATAGCTACAAACGGAGAAGGGCTTAGTTAACCCACCTAACCAAAATGGTGTGAACCGATTAGTCGGAAACCACTCAGAGTTAGGGAAAGTGACTAAACGATTCCGATATCACAAAGTATTAAGGTGTACTGGATTTGGGGTGAAACGTCACCCCTTTAAAATCCGACAAACGAATGGTTTCTGCAAATTTTCTTTATAGACTATAATGTAGAACAGAGGTTTTATTCTCCCTTTACCCAAAATACATAAAGGGGGTCAACCATAGGTGAGGTTTAAAATGGGTTAATCCCATCCTTTAGGTTGTAAAACATACCTCTTGATTACTTCAAGTAAAACGGGTAGTTGGTTTTGCCTCAACTTAAAAATATGGCACCCAAACTATAATGGGTTAAAAATGCTTAGAGTGGGTACTCTACCACTGAAAATAAAAGAAGGATCACCATTCCGACACCACAACATCGAAAAAGGGAGAGTAATAAAATACTTTCCCTTTTTTAATTTAAAGTGTTTACAATAACATTAATTTTCGATAATATTATATTAATAATAAAGAATAAATATAAATTATGAAAATACTTAGTAAAAATCATTCATTAGAAAAAGGAGTAAGGGGATATTTGATATATCTTATGGACGATAATGGAAATCCTTTAGAATGTTTTGAAGTGTTCGGTGAGGAAGAAAGGATTAATAAAGAAAATGAATTAAGTGAAACGCATAATATTAATACTGATAATATTAATTTTATTTCATTAGAAAAGTTCAGATCTCAAAATAGAACATATTCGCCACTTATTTTAGTATTCTATTTACAAAAAGATTTATTTGTTAATAGAGATATGATTAACACTTATGGTGAGGGCGTAAAACAATATTTGGAAGATAGGGGAGATGATGTTAGATTATTCTTTTTACCTACGGAAGAACAAGAAAAGATAGTGTGTGTAAACCCTGTCTACATTGAAGATCAAAATGAGTTTGATAAACTTAATAATCTTATTGAAGACTTAAGTACTAAGTTTCAGGTGGGTGAATAGGTTAAGGTCGGGTGGACGATCTATAAGTTTTATTAATTGTCCATCCCGTTTTTTCTACTATCCTTTTATAAAGTTTAGTCCTATTTCTTTTACCAACTAAACCGGTAAACATTATATTTTTAACCCTATTGTTTTCTGAAAATTCTCTTAATGTCATATATAACCTTTTAGCGTCAGAATTATTTTTACATACGACAATATCAAAGTCACTATTCTGATATATCAATACCTTATTAATTACATAGTTAACTTGTTTAATCTTATCTACCTTATTTTTTCTTAATAGGATGTATTTTATTATTTCTTTAGTTTCCAACCTTTTATCGTACCCGAAAACGGTAAATTTCTCTTCGTAATAATAATCGTCCTTATGTACTAAACTCCAGTGTTCACTATTTATATCTACTGGTGTTGTCCTACCTAATTCATCTCTTACATAAAAAGGTGTATCACTCTCTTCTTTTTCTTTAAGGAACATTATTTCATATTTAACAGAGTTCACTTTTTTGTAGGCGTTATTTTTTTTAGGAAATAAGACTCTATTATTGTCTTTTGTGTTGTAATATTTTTCTTTTGCAACATTTTCATTAGTACCTTCATATAGTACCTTTTTCTTTTTACCGTCTTTAGTTATGATAATTTTATATCGCATTACTTTATTTTTTTAATAATGATAGTTATTATTAACTATATATAAATATTAAGGCAAACAAATATGTAAAACAAACCTTTTACTAAAAAACCAATAAAAGAATTAAAAAGATTAAATTAAAACAAAGATGAGTAAAGATTACTATAGTATATTAGGTGTAAATAAAGACGCAAATGATTCTGAAATTAAAAAATCTTATAGAAAATTATCTAAACAATATCACCCTGACTTAAACCCTAATAATAAAGAGGGAGAAGAAAAATTTAAGGATATTGCAGAGGCATATTCTGTTTTATCTGATTCAGAAAAAAGAAGTAACTACGATAGATTTGGTAGTGTAGACGGTAGGGGAAATCCTTTTGGTGGTATGGATATGGATGATATCTATTCTCAATTTTTTGGTGGTGGAAATCCATTTGGAGGAAGACGAAATATAAGAAGGAAGGGTAACGATATTAGAATTAACATTAAAGTATCTTTAGAAGATTTATTTAATGGTGTACATAAAAAAATAAAGTATCGTAAAAACAACAAATGTTCTGATTGTAATAATACAGGTGGTGAAACATCTAAATGTACATCTTGTAATGGACAAGGTGTAATTAATCAAATACAGAATACACCTTTTGGTAGAGTACAAAACACAGTAATATGTTCTAACTGTCAAGGTTCTGGCGAGATGTTGGTTAAACATTGTAATAGTTGTGGTGGTAATGGTGTTAAATTAGGGGAAGCGGAATATGAATTTGACATCCCTAGAGGTTTGATGGAGGGAGAGATGTTGCGTGTTAATACGATGGGTAATGCAATTAAGAATGGTATTGATGGTGACCTAATTATCAATTTTGTTGAGATCCCACACGAAAAGTTCAGAAGAGTAGGTAATGACATACATCAAAAAATAAAGTTAACATATAAGGATCTTGTATTAGGGAACGATAACGTACAAATAGACACAATGGATGGTAAGATAAAATTTAAAATTAAAAAAGGTACCGATATCGGTACGATGTTAAGGATACCGACAAAGGGATTTGTTCGAGAAAATGAAACTGGTGATATGTTATTAGAAGTGTGGTTAGACATACCTAAAGAAATCTCAAAAGAAGATGAAGAAAAAATTAATGGGTTAACCATTTGATTTTTTAAAGTATAATCTTTATACTTAAACAAAATTAAAAAATATATTTATGGCAAAGTTTGAAGAAGTCTATGAAGACACATTGGAGTTGTTCCAAAAACACATTGAACAATCACAAATACCAAGAATGATAAAATTTAAAATCCTTTCCAATGAGGGGGTTAAGAAAGAGTTCGGTAAAGTTTCTAAAACGAGTGATATCGTTAAATTTATGACGGATTATGATATTGTAATTCAAGTTAATGAACCCATCTTCGATCAGTTAGAAGATAATCAAAAAGAATACGTAGTTAAAGATTTGTTGGCACAAATTGTATATGACATGGACAAAGATAAGATTAGTATTGTGTCACATGACATTACAACGTTCAGTGGGGTATTAAGACAGCACGACATTGATACCTACCTTTCTATTAAAGAGAGTATGGTTACTCTGTTAGAACAAAGAAAAATCGAAGAGGACGCAAAAAAATAATTAATAAAAGATTTAATAAAAAAGAAAGTTATGAGTCAAATTAATAAAACTGCGACGGATCCAAACTTAACGGATCAAGATAAGTGTTGGGAACTTATGAGTGTTTTGGGTATGAAATGGGCCGAAACAAAAGAATTATCTGAAGAAGATAGAGAATTTCTTCTTAGTAAAGTGGAAGGTATTAAATCACAAATGAGGGCGCAGGCTCAATCATTAAACCACCAATAAAGTATCCACATACTACGTAGTTATGCAGATACGCGCAATTTCAGGATACTCTTTCGAAAGAGAAGTGAGGGAGGGAGAAAACTTTGAACGTTATATTAGGGCACCTAGAATTAAATGGAGTGGTGTAGGTAGAAATAATGTTGAACGATTAGTGTCATTAAATAAAGATCCTGAATTATTTAAACCAATTATTAAAGAGTCTAAGTTTGTTAAGGCAGATGCGAAGGATGTCAATAGTATTCTTTATGAGATTAAAAAATATTATAAACATGAACTTAACAAATTTAGACTTTACTCTGAACCAATAATTAAAGTTTCTCCTAGTAGAAGTAAGTGGGGTAAAGGAAACCCATATTATGATAACTTTAAAGATTGTAATGAATATAATGATTTTATAAATAAAATCACTAAAACTAAATGGTGGAAAAAATATAAAAAAACTATATTGGAAAATATATATAAATCTAATAGTGGGTTATTTACTAGAGATGGTTTTATTCCGTATTCCGAATTGGAATTTAAATGGGTTATCAACAAAGGTGAGTACGCGCCTATATTTGAAAACTATCATAGGTTAACAATTGTGTTTAGGTTAAAACAAAAATTGACTATTATAAATAAAATCCTTAAATTTGTATATAATACACTTGACAATTTTAATATTGCGAGTAAATTTAATAAAAACGATAGATGATAAGTTATATTGGTGGTAAGGCTAGAATTTCTAAATGGATAGTACCATTTATACCTAGAGACATTGAAACTTATGTAGAGACATTTGGTGGTATGTTTTGGGTATTCTTTAAAATGGATTTAAGTAAGTATCCTAATTTAAAGACTGTGGTGTACAATGATTTTAATGGATTGAATGCAAACCTATTTGATTGTTGTAATGACTATGATAGGTTATTGGATGAACTATCTAAATACCCTTGTCAACAATTAGGTGTTACTGATACACCACCAGAATACGAAGAAACGTTCAATGTGTATCAAGAAGAAGTATTTCATAATGGTGTTACTATTACACAGGAAAATAAATATGAGATTGCTGCGAAGTATGTTTATGTTTTGACTCAGATATTCTCAGGGTCAAAACCAGAGACATCTTCATATATGGATTACAAAGGGAAATATAGATGTAAGGTTCTTATTTTTATGGATAAGTTGAAAAATCCAGACTATAGGAAACATTTTGATAAGATTACTTTTGTTGAGAATATGGATTTTCATGAAGTAATTGAGAAATATGATTCTGAAACTACATACTTTTATGTAGACCCTCCTTATTGGAAAACAGAAAATTATTATTCTAATCACGACTTCGATAGAAACGATCACGAAAGATTGGCGGAGGCGTTAAAAAATATGAAAGGTAAGTTTTCATTAAGTTATTATGACTTCCCATTACTTAAACAATGGTTCCCTAAACATGAATATATTTGGGAGATGAAAGAATTTGCAAAGGCTGCCGCAGCTAAAAGCGGTAAAAAACAAAATATGGGTGAAGAATTACTTATAATGAATTATGGTGAAAACCCTAATGTATTACCCGTATATGGAGAGCAATTAGATTTATTTAAACATTCATTTTTATAATTATGGCGAAAAGACCGAAAAGAAAATTAGATGTCGAACAAGGGGTTTTGTTTGATATCGAAGAATTTACAACTGGTTCAACAAAGGAAGTTTTATCTGATAACGATGTATTTGATGACTTAGAAGAAATCTTTGATGTGACAAACCCCACAGACGTAGGATTAATCACCAATGAAATATATTGTGGTGACACTGTTGAGACAATGAAAAAGATTAATGATAAATCAATAAATCTTATTTTAACATCTCCACCATACTTAGCGTCACTAAGGAAAGATAATCATAAATATCCTGGCGCTAAAGATATCATTAAAGATAATCAACCGGTTAAAGAATATCTAAGTTGGTTGGTAGAAGTATTTAAAGAATACGAAAGAATATTATCTGATGATGGTGTTATAGTATTTAATTATAGTTATACTACATTTAATCCATCACTACCTTATATATTAATTAATGAGGTGTTTGAGAATACTGGGTTAGAGATTTATGATACTGCGTCTTGGAAGAAGAAGTCTTGTGTACCATTAAGTGGTCATCCGAATAGAATGACTAGAATTGTTGAGATGGTTTATATATTTGCAAAGAATCCTAATTTTAAGGCGAATAAAAAAGTGGCATCAATATCTAAAACAGGTCAAAGATACTTTAGAACATATTATAATTTCATTGATGCGAAAAATAATGATGGTAAAGTTGAGGGACATGAGGCGACTTTCTCCTCAGAGTTTGCGAGATACTTTATTGATTTATATTCTGAACCTAATGATATCGTTTTAGATAATTTCTCAGGTACTGGTACAACACCATATGCGTCTTCTAAGATGGGAAGACAATATATTGGTATAGACTTAGTGGAGGACTACTGTGAGTATGCGAGAGACAGAATGTTGAGACTCTATAAAGAGAGAAATCGGTAGTTCGATAGAAAAAAGAGTAATTAAAAAATATGGAAAATAGAATTGAAATAAACGGAGTATGGTATGTTAGAGAAGATACGATCAACAGTAGTTTAGATTATATAGAAGAGGAAGAAATAAGTGTAACATTTTCAGAAGCGTGTGCGTATGAAAACGATAAGTATTGTTTTGAGGCGTCTAGAATAAGAAAAGATGGAAGTTTTAAATTTTATCCCGATATTACTGTCGAATTCACAGACAAAAGAAGTGGGGTTAGAGATACGTGGGAAAAAGAATATTGGGATAACAACAATTGGTTTAGTGGAGTGGTTAAAGAAGACCCAGAATCAATGGAGGAACTAAACAAAACGAATTTGTGTACGCAAGGTAAGAAACAACTTAAAGGATTTTTAATCCGATTAGTAGAGGAAGGATGGTTAACATGAAAACAGAATTATATTCAGTAGTTGATCAGATGTACTTGATACCTACTATTAAAACAACTTATTCACGAACCCTTAACGGATACTACTCTATTGATTTAGTGTGGTTGAGGTGGGGAGTAACTTTAATGTGGTAATATGGAGAATAGATTAGATGAGAACTTATATTGTCATTATAGTGATTTACCATCACCAATGGGGTATGATGAAAGAATGTGTATGGATTATGAAAGTATGGGAAATTATGGAAGGTTTCCTATGGACAATGAAAAAAAGAAAACTCATTTGAAAAGATTAACACAAAAAATTCTTTTATATATCACCACCGAAAAACCCACAAATCTTTAGTGGTTGGGTAGTTCACTTGAAACCTATAAGTGATGGTTTAATTACTATCAACCCATCTTCTATTTTCACTACGTAGTCATTTGGAGATAAGTTAGTATAATAGATTTTTAAATCTTCTAATCTGTCTCCTTTTTTTTGTGGTACATCTAATTGTCTTACTTTAGGTTGATTCTTAGGTTTCTTTTCTTCCCACTTAACAATATTACTTTTCTTTGAGTTTTTTAGGAAGTCAACTTCATCAGTGAAACCCCACATTTTATCTTTACCACATTTTTTATAAAACACATCCCCACCAATATTTCTAACTTGATATTGACACACTTCTTTTTCTTCGTTTATTATATCTAAAAATTTTAATGACATATTAATATAAATATTTGACTTTATAAAAAAATATATTTAATATTGTATTATGAGTTTAACAAAACAAATATATGACAGAGAAAAGTTATACGATATTTCAGATTTGGAATATTATGAAAAGTTATTATATATGGAAGGTTATGTTAACCCCAAAAGTTCTTTGAATTATGGGGGTGACTTGGATTTGACTTTGCACAATAAGAGTAAGAGTGAAACTTTTGGTGTGTCAGATTATGGTGAGAGATTTAAAGTTCGCTAAAATGGATACTGAAAGAAAAAATTAAAAAAATATTAAATGAAAAATAAAATAATAACACTGTTATTGTCAATATTACCTCTATTTGGGTTTTCGCAAATTGATACGACAGGTGCGGTACCCGCAGATTATGATAGCATTCAATTTAAAGATGATATTACGATTTACGCGCCAAATGCGTTTACCCCAGACGAGAAATTAAGTAACAATACTTGGAAAGTGTATGCACATGGTATCAACATCTATAGATATCAGTTAACAATTTATAACCGACATGGTGAGATTGTTTGGGAATCATATGATCCCTATGCTATTTGGGATGGTACATATGGGGGATACGATTTAGTGGTTTCAGATGTTTATGTTTGGAGAGTAATTACGCGATCCCCATTATCCGATAAAATGTACCAATTTCAGGGATTTGTAACAGTTTTATATTAAAAAGATGTGTTATTTAACCGTTCAAAAAAATCTAAGAAAATATATAAAAATTCATGTAATTGAAAAATGAAGTAATATCAATGTGTGATTATATTTTAAGTCGAACGAGAAAGATATTAGAAATTTTAGATAATAAAATTTGTTTTTTTAAAATTTTATTTTTATATTTGACACATAAAATAAGTGATTATGGAACCTGAGGGATACGAAGAACCTAGAAGTAAAAGATTAATAAACGATTTCTTAGATTTTATTGATCAAAATAGAAGCAAATATAAAAGACTTTCCGCAAAAGAACAGGTTAAACTTATTGAGATGGATAGGTTAAAGTCACATCTCGCAAAATCAATGATGGAGTATCTCAGACAAAATTCAAACTAACATTGTTACGGGTAGATAATCAAATAAACTAATAAGATTATGTTAAAAGAAAAAACAGTGGGAAAGATGTCGATAGGTGAGGTGTTACCTCATTTAGAATCTATATCAAAGGAGTATGATTTGAAACTTAGTAGACTTAAAGATTTTAGACTCGCTAGGGTAATTTTGGTTAACTTATATACTAGAGAGTTAAGTTGGGAAGATTTGTAAAATGTTTAAAAGTTTGTTGTATGTCTTATACAACAAATACAGATAAACCAAAAATTGATAAAAATTAAAAGATGTCTAATTTTATAAATTCTATAGCTATAATCCAACCTAAAGAGGCGATGGATAAAATTTGTAAGATGATTGGGGATATGACTGAATCTGAATACGGAAAAGAAACTAAAACTATTGTTGAAACTTTTTATATGGAAGAGGAGTTAAAAAAACCATATAATAATGGTGAGACGGAATACCCAATTACGGAAGAAGGTGTTAAACATGGATGGTTATATGATAATGTAGGGACTAAATGGATAACTGTTGGTGTGGACGATAACATTAGAATTGAGTCACCTTCATATATACCGGATGGTTTTTTAATTAAACTTTATAGTTTATGTATAAATGAGTTTGAGAATGTTTCATTAACATGTAAATGGTATGATGAGGGAACGACAATTTGTGGTACTACTTTCATTAAAGATGGTATTTATGTGGAAGACGAAACATATTTAGAAGGTGATGAAATTAGTGACTCCAATTATAATGTCACTGGTGACGAAGAGGTTGATGACGTTAAAGAATGGTTACTTTCACAAATTAATAAAAATTCTTCAATAAAAGAAGGTGATATTGAATCAATGGATGAAGGTAGTCTAAGAGAAACTTTTGAGTGGTGGAAGAATGAAAATAAATGGGACACAATAACTGACATTCATGATGATATGTTTTCTAATTGTGAAGAAACAATAGAAACAAAGGGGTCAGAATTTTTTGTCGCAAAGGTTAAGAAAATTGCAAATGTGAAATACGATATGATAAAAGATTGTTATCCATTCAAATAATAATAATTAAATAATAAAAAAATGGGAGTAAAAAAACGTTTTATTGAAATGGTGAAAAGTGGGTATCCTGAATTTGATTCACAAAATGACTCAGTAGATATTGAATTCGAAGGTGGCGGTGACTCATTTGGATCTTTTTCTTATTTAGGTATTTGGCCTAACAGAGACAAAGTGGATGGTTTTAACTTAGACGATCATTGGGACATTTTATTTGAGGTATTGGATCTTTCGGAAGTAGATTATAGTTGGAATAATGCGGGTACCAGTGGTAATATTAAGTATAATGAACAAGGAGAACAAGAACTTGCCGTTTATACTATAGTAAGTGAAGAACATTGGGGTGAAGTTCCTGAAGACGAAGATGATGAAGTAGAAACCGAAACTGAAGAAACAAATGGCTAATCCATTAATTCATTCAAAATCATCTGTTAGATTATGGGGCGGTAGTGTGGAAGACTACCTATCTCTTCATAATAAAATGGATGTATCTAAAAAATATTTTAGTGACAATAGACATCGGACATTAACACACAATATGTTTTTTATCTTTGAGGTAATGATTCCTTTATTCGGTGAATACATTACGAACTCAGATGGTAAAATGGTTTCAGTTAAAGATATCTGTGAATATCATATCTTAGAGGATTACGGTAAAAAGTTCATACCAAACGTATCGGATTTCCTACAAGAAATGGAAGTTAAATCTTGGATGGCAAATGGACTCGGAGAAAGTCCTTCTTCACAAAAGAAAATAACAAATGAATCGGGGAAGATTCAAAAAAGAGTTTTAATAGATTAAGATATGTTTACCACAATCAGACAAAAAGACAAATCGGTGCGGTTTATATAACTCCACCGAAAAACCCACAAATCTTTAGTTTGTGGGATGTAAGGTGGCTTTAATTATAAATCATTTTTTTAAAATTCTTAATTCTTCTTCATCAATTAACCTATTGAGTTCTTTTTCAAGATATTCAAAATCTTCTTCAGAACGATAATTATTTGTCCATCCTGATTTTTCTTCTTTAAGTTCTTTAAGTAAATTTTCTTTAGCTAATTCTACTTCTTTTCTATTCCATTTATTATTTCCGTGTGAGTACATAATATATTTTTAGTTTTTTTTAAATTTATTTGAACCATCTGGTTTAACGAAAAACCTGTCAATAATTTCAGTATTATCTTTCAATTTACTTAAAGGGCCAATCACATCATCGTCCTCACCCCACTTTGATTTCATTAATACAACATCTTTATGTGGTATAATAATTACATCAATTTCATCAACATCAGATTTTGTGTAAACGTATCTCCTATGATTTCCATCAACAACAACATATTTTGATTTATCGTAAGGATGTTGTATTACTTTTATTGGTGGTAATTCTTCCCCATCGTTTATTGATTTAATCATATTTTTGATATTATCACTTGTTTCCATATATGACATATCTTTGAATGGTTCATTAGGTAATGTATCACTAACTAATATTTTTTCTTTTTTTCCTACATATTTGTCGGCAAAATCACTTCCTCCACCATCAGAAAATATTTTAACAATCTGATTTTCTTGTTCTTCTTCAGTAAGAAGTCCCATCAATTCTTTAATTCTATTTAATTCTTCTTTCATTAATATCTTATCCATACAAATAAATATCCATCAAAAAAAAAACGATTTTTTAAATAAATATTTTTAACCTTGATTTAAAATATATTCTCTGATTGTATCTGGTGATGCTTCACCAATTGAACAAGCAAAGTAACCATCAGACCAAAAAGTTTTTTCTATCCTAAATACATTCAGATGGTGGAACTGAATTAATTGGGTGTACCACTTGTAGGTTCGAATCCTATCCTGACTACAAATTTGACTTTACAAAATATTATTCGTATATTAAAGCGTATTAAAAAGATAGATTATGGAAAATTCAATTAAAGTGGGTTACGATTCAATAACAAATTTATACACTTTCAAAATATTTGGAGGTTTTTCAGTAAAAAATGTATGCGTAAATGGTCAACCAATTACTGACCCATTAAGAGGTCAAAAAGTTGGAGAATTAATAACCATTAAAGAACAGCCTGAGGTAATTACTTATGAAACTTCTGAAAGAAAGTTGATTGGTTATGATAATATTGAAACTATCACAACAATTTCAGTTAAACAATATCATGAAATTGTTAATCAAATTGCTGAGACTAGAAAATATGATGAGGATTCTGATGAGTATACATACGAAACTTTAGAAGGCGAAATATTCGCTAATAGATTTTTTAGAAATCATAAGGCAATTTATCAAACAATAGAAACAGTTCATAATATGAACATTGAATTTATCTCATATCCAGTAAGTGAATATTCTAATATTGTTCCATTATATTCTATTGATACTAAAAATGTATTTGAGACTAAATGTAAATTTACACCAAATAACATTCAAACATTTAAAGATATTTGTAAAGCAAGTGGTATTGATGATTCACGCATTGACATCCCAACTCATTCAGGCTTAAGATATGTTAAGATTGATGATAAGTATATCAGTGGAATGGAAGAATTAGAAAAGACATTCAGTAGAGAAATCATTGCTAGTTACGAAGAATGTGTTGAGAGAATGACATCAACTAAAAATAAGTTAAAAGAGTTAGTTGAATTCCATTTTGCAAAACAAAGTAAAAATGTATTAGATAAAGGAACTGTAGGTAGTATCTTAACTGAATTAATTAATATTGAAGACAGGGTAAATAGTTTAGATGTAAGGGTAAAAGATCATAACAGTCAAAGATATATAGTTACCAAGATTGGAGAAATGATTAACACTTATAAACAATTATCATAAATTTTATTTGGATACTCAAAATATTATTCGTATATTTAAGTATAAGAAAAAATTAGTTCATTGAAGTATTGGATATTAAAAAGCATAGTCAGGTGGCGGAATTGGTTAGACGCTAAATTAACGAGTGGACAGCGTGCCATTGGGGTAGAACCAAGAAAGTTACGCATACAGGTTCGATTCCTGTCCTGACTACAATCACAATGTGATTAGTTGCCTCACCCTGACAGGAACGATAACCTAGAGGCTTATAAGTGGGTGACAGCTTGGAAAGACAATCAACATAGTCAGGTGGCGGAATGGTAACGCATATACAACGAGAGTTCTGCGGGCTCAACCATAAAGAGAGTTGTATAGTGGTATAAATACAGGTTCGAATCCTGTCCTGACTACAAAATACAGTTATAACAAATGCCTGGGCTGAAATGCTAGATAAAATTCAGGGATGTGTAGGTAGTGACTTTACCACTAAAAGGGTCTATAGCTCAGTAGGTTAGAGCACCTGACTCATAATCAGGGGGTGCCTGGTTCGAGCCCAGGTGGGCCCACAATATAAAAACAAATTATGATGAATAAACTAGATAAACAATACATAGACCTACTTCAAGACATTCTTGATAATGGTGTAAAAAAAGAAACTAGAAACGGCGGCACACTAAGTGTATTCGGTAGACAAATCCGTCATAAAATGTCAGATGGGTTTCCTCTACTCACAACAAAGAAAATGCCTTTTAAAACAATCGTAACAGAACTTCTTTGGTTCTTACGAGGTGATACATCAATAGAGTACCTTTTAAAAAATGACTGTAATATATGGACGGGAGATGCGTATAAGAACTATTGTAAACAATTTGAAATTGACCCAAATAATTTTAATGGTGAAGAAATATCTAAAGGTCACAATGACCAATGCTGGGGTTATCCAATATTAGACCACGTTACGCCTACATCAAAAGAATATAAAAGAGGACAGATAAACGCTTATTTAGAAGGTAAAGCCGAAAAGCCATTTTTCTATCTAACCAAAGAAGAGTTCATCAACCTTATCAAAACAGATGATGAGTTTGCTAAGAAGTGGGGTGATTTAGGTCCTGTATATGGGGCTGGTTGGCGTAATTGGGGTGGTAAATCAGACAACAAACTTTACGAAGATTATTTGAAAAAAGTTAAAGAAAAGTAGTATTTTTCCATTTATTACCATATTTATATATAGTAATAAATGGTAATTATGGACTACAAAAAAATACACGACAACCTTATTGAGAGAGGAAAAAATAGAAAATTAGATGGATATGTTGAAAAACATCACATTATACCAAAATGTATGAATGGGACAAATGAACCAAATAATTTAGTGGAATTAACCGCCAGAGAACATTTTTTAATACATTGGTTATTACACGAAATGTATCCTGATAATACTGATTTGAAATATGCTTTTTGGTCTATGTGTCGTAATTCAGGTAACCAGCAACGGTATAAACCATCATCGAGGATATATGAATATGCCAAACACAAAATGTTAGAAGTGTGGGTGAAATTTAAACCATCTGATAATCAGATAAATTCCATTAAAGCGAGTTTAACTGGTACTAAGTGGTATCATAAACCTGATGGAAGAAATTTACGAGCATTTCCAAATGACGCAAAAATCACTGAAGAAGGGTGGTTATCTGGTAGGTTTGGTGGTAAATCAATATCAGATAAAGCAAACAAAGATAAGGAGAAAAAATACGAAGGGAAGAAATTACCATCCACGTCAAACAAAAGGTGTTCAATAGATGGTGTTGAATTTGAGTCAGCTAAAGCCGCTGCGGACTTTCTTAATATGAATGAGTTTTCTATTAGATGGATATTACAGGGTAGGGGTCGTTCACAAAAACACAAAGAAAAATATAAAAATTGGTACTATAAAGATTAAAAATATGAAAGGAATATTAACAAGAAATGAAGGTGGTATTTGGATGGTAAAATGGTCTGATTTACATTCATTTGGACACGGAACACATTGGATGTATACAGAATTATCAAACGATTCAAATTCAATAAAATATATAAAGGATAATC
>B570J29032_109958984_pt1 | contig 16754 bp, 15 predicted proteins | sample LakMenEpi16Nov12_FD_29032 | JGI IMG/M metagenome (IMG submission 29032) | reverse complement strand
AAAAAAAACTCTCGTGTATAGTCGAGAGTTTTGTTAAAAACTTTGTAATTTATGCTTCTGCTACAGATTTATCAACTACAACTTGACCTCTGTAATATAATTTACCTTCATGCCAATGTGCTCTGTGATATAAATGTGGTTGACCAGTAACTGAACATGTAGCAATTTGAGGAACAGAAGCTTTGTAATGTGTTCTTCTCTTGTCTCTTCTAGTGCTCGACTGTCTTCTCTTAGGATGTGCCATCTTATTCTATTATTTATTATTAATTATTAAATTTTTTAAATTGTCCCATCTAGGGTCTGTTTCTTTCTCATGCATTGTTTTATCATTCTCAATAACTATGTCTGCTTTTTTGTAATCAGGATGTACTCTTTTGGCAGGAATTGACAAAATGATTAACTCATATATAAACTGTGAAACATCTAATTCTGATGTGCCATGAGGAATAATTAAAATCTCTTCATGGTTATTATTAAATACTTCGCCAAATTTGACAACAATCTTAATTTTACCTTTTATAGGTAGGTCAAATACAATATTACTTCTATCACAAGGCACTTCAACCGCACCTTTGTGCTTAAATGTTAATTCCATTAAAGTCGACATTTTATCTAATGTCAAAGTAACTTCAGTATTTAACTTATCAAATTCATCATAGTTAAATAAATCTAAGAACGTTTTGTCTATTGTATAATCAAAAACATGCTTTCCCAATTTCAATCCAACAAAAGGAATGATATAATTTTGGCTTAATTTCATTTTTGATAAATTTTGCCTATAAAAAATAGAGGGCAAATTTACGAAAAAAAACAACATTACAAAAAAGAAATCACTTTTTTTAAAAAAAGTTAGTTACTCCATTTTTGAAGAAGGCTTTTGCTTTGAAATCTTTAAAATATTTTGTGTAATTTCACTATACATTTGTCTGTTTTTAAAAAAATCTAATGCACAATAAATCGCTTGCAGCATAGAACTTTCATTGGCTATTCCTTGCCCTGCAATGTCATATCCTGTGCCATGATCTGGCGACGTTCTGATATGATTTAAACCTGCTGTAAAATTAACACCTTGTCCAAAGGATAAGGTCTTAAATGGAATTAGTCCTTGATCATGGTAGCAAGATAACACTGCGTCGTAGTTTCTATAGGATTGATTACCAAAAAAACCATCTGAAGGAAAGGGACCAAAAACATATAAACCTTGGTCAAAGGCTTCTTTTATTACCGGCTTTAAAATCACTTCATCTTCTGTGCCAATTACGCCGTTATCTCCGCTATGTGGATTTAAGCCCAAAACAGCAATTTTTGGCTTTCTAATGCCAAAATCTTTTATTAATGACTGATTTAAAACTTGAAGTTTAGCATGTACTAAATCTTTAGTAATGTGATTGGACACTGCGCTTAAAGGCACATGATCAGTAATCAAAGCAATTTTAATTTCTTCACTTACCATAAACATTAATGCTTGTCCATCTAATTCTTGGTTGAGAAATTCAGTATGACCAGGAAAAGGAAACTCTTCACTATAAGTGTTAGCTTTATTGATTGGTGCGGTCACTAAAACATCTATTTGATTGGCCTTTAAGGCCTTTGTAGCTTCTTTTAGGGATAAAACCGCGTGTTTGCCGGCTTCGGGCTCTTGTTGCCCAATACTGATTTGAAAACTATTTTCCCAAGCATTAAAAACATTTATTTTCCCATCAATGATTTGATTCAAATCATGAATGCCATGAAAATTAACTTCTGATTCATAAGTCTTTTTTAAAAATGAAAGCATTTTGATATTTCCAAAAATGATTGGCGTAAATAACTCTAACAATCGTTGGTCTTGAAAAACCTTAAGTATTATCTCAATGCCAATACCGTTGATGTCTCCAATAGAAAATCCAACTTTCGGCTGTATACTTTTTTCACTCATAAATGTGTGCGTTTTTGAAAACAATTTTTAATTAAATTGTCTTAATTTTGCAAAAATACAAAAATAGATGTTTACAGGTATCATAGAATCACTAGGTGAGTTAAAAAAAATTGAAAAAGAGGGTGCAAATTATATTTTATGGATTAAATGTCCATTTACAAATGATCTAAAAATAGACCAAAGTGTTGCGCACAATGGCATATGCTTAACCGTTGTTGAATTTGAAGCAGATACCTATAAAATCGTGGCCATTGATGAAACCATAAAAAAAACAAGCATTCAGTATTGGCAGATAGGTGATCTTATTAATTTGGAGCGGGGTATGAAAATAGGTGATCGACTTGACGGACATATTGTGCAAGGCCATGTGGATGAAACGGGTACATGCATTGCTAAAACTTTTAAGGACGGCAGTTGGATTTTTACTTTTGAATATGATGGTTCGTCAAAAAATTTAACCATCGAAAAGGGGTCCATCACCGTCAACGGAATCAGTCTGACGGTTGTAAATTCTAAAATTAATACCTTTGAGGTACATATTATTCCTTACACCTATGAATTTACAAACATTAATAAAGTCAATGTAAATGATGTGGTTAATTTAGAATTTGATGTTATAGGAAAGTACATCACTAAACTGAATCAATTATCCAATTGATACTTTTCGATTTTGTCTGAATACAAAAAAAGCAAAAACTACAGCAACAAGCAAAAAGTAAGGAATAAAATCCTCTATACCCAAACCTGGAAATGAGAAATCAGGAGGATTCCTATGACCTGGATTTGGCGGTGGTGGTTTGGACTCAGGCCCAGCATAAGTCATATTAAAAGGCTGCGCTATGAAAAAAACACAGGTAATTAAAACATATTTTAAATGATTCATTTATTGACTTGTTGAAATCATGTGCAAATAAAACCTTTTTTTTTTAAATATTGAACTTAAATTGGTTTTTTTTAAACTTTTTTTCAACCTTTTTTGAAAATTTTTTTTGATTTTTTTTTGATTTTTTTTATTAAGTTTAATTTTGTTTAATTTATTTTTACTATATTTGCACCTCTAAAATTTATAGATTTTTGTCGATAAATTTGGTCCTATAGCTCAGTTGGTTAGAGCACCTGACTCATAATCAGGTGGTCCCTGGTTCGAGCCCAGGTGGGACCACAAAGAGAATCAAGCCTTTACAGAAATGTAGAGGCTTTTTTTTATTTCAGAATTAATCATAAAATTATTTTATAAAATGATTTACCTTTACATCAATTTTAAGACTGATGAAAATTTTTAACTTGTTAGTAATATTTTTTTCTATTCCAAACTTCTTTTTTGCGCAATCAGAAGATGCTTGGATTTACTTCAATAATAAACCAGAAGCACAAACCTATTTGAGTCAACCACTTTTAATGTTAAATCAAAAAAGTTTAGACCGACGAACACATCATAATATTGCCATTGATCTCACTGATGTGCCTATCCATCAGCCATATGTGCAAACCATAGATGCGATAGAAAATATTGAAGTATTGGCGCAAAGTAAATGGTTTAATTGCGTTTATGTTCGTGGTCAACTTGCTGCCATTCAACAAACAACAAGCTTAGGTTTTGTTCAAAATATTATCTACGCCAACAAAAGTTTAAATGGCTCAGGGGACCAATCAACTACTTTTAACCACCATATATATAAATGGATTGATTTAACGACAAGAACATACGGTCAAGCCCAAAATCAAATTGAAATTCATCAAGGACAGCTTCTTCATGATGCAGGCTTTAAAGGGAATAATAAAATAATTGCTGTTTTGGATAGTGGCTTTCAAGGTGTTGATACAACAGATAATTTTCAACATCTCTTTAGTGAAAATAGAATTATTGGTGGTTACAATTTAGTGAATAGAAACAACAACCCCTATTCAAACCATCATCATGGAACCATGGTTTTGTCAACAATGGCGGTAAATTTACCCAATCAATTTATTGGAACTGCCCCTCAAGCCTCTTATTTATTATATGTCACGGAAGATGTGACAAGCGAAACGCCATTAGAAGAAGCACTTTGGGTTGAAGCCGCTGAACTGGCTGACGCGGCTGGTGCTGATATTATCAATACCTCTTTAGGCTATAACACCTATGATAACGCTGCATATAATCATACCTATGCAGATATGAATGGCCAAACGACTTTTATCACAAAAGGATCAAATATGGCCTTCAACAAAGGAATTTTTTGCGTGACAGCTGCTGGAAATGCTGGCAACAGCCCGTGGATTTATATTACAGCACCTGCTGATGCCATTAACACCCTAACAGTTGGTGCCATTAATGCCAATCTTGAACAAGTTGGCTTTAGTTCAAATGGCCCAACTGCAGATAATCGCATCAAGCCAGACTTGATGGCACTTGGACAACAATCTGCCGTTCTAAACGTTGGTGGAATTATTTCAACTGCAAGCGGGACCTCTTTTTCATCACCAATTACAGCTGGGTTAGTGGCCAGTTTATGGCAAGCCTTACCGCAATTAAAAAATCATGAACTGCTGCAGCTGATCAAAGAAAATAGCTCATTTTTTCTAAGCCCTAATAATCAATATGGTTATGGTATTCCATGTTTTTATTGTGCCTATCAAAATGCGTTGAATATTACAACCAGTGAAACATCAACTTTTGAAATTTATCCTAATCCTTTTGAAAATTTGTTGAACATCAATTTAAAGAATGAAATAGCTGCGCCTTATAACTTTCAATTAAAAAACACGTTAGGTCAAACGGTTTTTGAAACTAAGATTTATGCGCATCAAAATAGGATGAGCTTTAATCTTGCATCAGGCCTTTATTTTTATGAAATTGTTGGTTTAAAAGAAAAATTTACTGGTAAAATAATTAGAAAATAATTAACTTGCAAACCTCTTAAAGACGACCTCTATGACTTTTGAAAACAACCTCGCTTATGCGCAAATGCTTGATGCCCAAGACGAACTAAAAGATTTTCGACAGCAATTTGTTTTTCCACAAGTGAATGATAAAAATGTCATTTATTTTACAGGTAATTCATTGGGTCTTCAACCAAAAATAGCCAATGATTTTGTTAATGACATTATGAAAGATTGGGCTAATTTGGCCGTAGAAGGTCACTTTTATGCCAAGAAACCATGGTGGGATTATCATGAAAGATTAAGTGAACCTTTAGCAAAAGTGGTTGGTGCGAAACCCTCTGAAGTGACAGTGATGAACACTTTGACTGTAAATTTGCATTTATTGATGGTGTCCTTCTATCAACCTACCTCAAAAAAATATAAAATTATATGCGAAGAAAAAGCTTTTCCTTCGGATCAATATCTTTTACAAAGTCAAGTAAAATTTCACGGTTTTGATCCAACCGATGCCATTATCGAAGTAAAAAAGCGCGCAGGTGAAAACATCTTAAGAGAAGAAGATATTTTAGAAACCATTGAAAAGAACAAAAACGAAACAGCCTTGGTTTTTATTGGAGGTGTTAATTATTATACTGGGCAAGTTTTTGATATGCAAAAAATTACCGCTTTTGCTAAAAGCAACGACATTATTGTTGGTTGGGATTTAGCGCATGCCGCGGGTAATGTTGAGCTTAAACTTCACGACTGGGATGTGGATTTTGCTTCGTGGTGTAGCTATAAATATATGAATTCAGGTCCTGGCAATGCCTCCGGCTGTTTTATACATGAAAAACATCACAAAAACAAAGATTTGCACCGATTTGCTGGTTGGTGGGGACATAATAAAGAAAAAAGATTTTTGATGGAACCTCAATTTGATCCAGTTGAAGGAGCAGATGGTTGGCAAATTAGTAATTTACCAGTTCTAAGTCTAGCGCCTTATTTAGCTTCCCTTCAGTTATTTGAAGAAGTTGGCATGGAAAAACTCATTAAAAAGCGCAATCTTTTAACAGCCTATTTAGATTATATTCTTAAAGAAATTGACAAAGAAACGCCAAATACAGCATTTGAAATTATTACCCCAGAAGTAGCAAGAGCCTGTCAATTGTCTGTTTATTTGCATGGGCAAGGCCGTTCTATTTTTGAATACTTAATGAAAAATGGGGTAATCACCGACTGGCGAGAGCCTAATGTTATAAGACTTGCACCAGCACCATTTTATTGTAGTTTTGAAGACATGTACCAATTTGGTCAAATTTTAAAGAAAGGTCTGTTGTCATAAATGAGTTATGACGATTAATGTAAATGTCGTGACTTCTTTATACTTTAATATTTTTGCCTTAAAACTAAATTTCTATTATCTTAATACTAAATAAATGAACAAAGCAGAAATCATAAAAAATTTCGATCCAAATCAACCAGGTTTAGCAGATGCGACTATTTTTGGTCTACCATTTAATGCAGAGAATAGCGAAATCATTGTTATTCCTGTGCCTTGGGAAGTTACCGTTAGCTATGGTTCAGGCGCATCAAAAGGACCCGAAGCTATTTTGGAAGCTTCCTATCAGGTTGATTTGATGCATGAAGAATTTCCTGAACTTTGGAAATTAGGTATCTACTTTGATGACATACCAAAAGAATTGAAGAAAACTTCGAAAAAGTATAAAAAACTTGTTGCGCCAATTATTGACCTATTAGAAGCAGGAGAAGTTATTGAAAACCATTCCAAGCATTTAAAAAATCAAATGATCATAAATAACGCTTGTCAAGACATGGTAAATTGGGTAAATGAAAGAACCACTTATTGGCAAAATCAAAATAAATTGGTTGTGCTTTTGGGAGGCGACCACAGCACACCTCTTGGTTATTATCAAGCTTTAGCAAAAAAACATGATAAATTTGGTATTCTTCATATCGATGCACATTTAGATTTTCGTATTGCCTATGAAGGTTTTACATATTCTCATGCATCAATCATGTATAATGCTTTATGCCTTAAGCATATTGAGAAAATTGTGGCGGTTGGGATTAGAGATTTCTGCGAACAGGAAGTTGATGTGGCAAAAAAACATCAAAAAAGATCTAAAGTTTTTACCGAAAATCATTTAAAAAACAACCATTTTAATGGGGTAAATTGGGATAAACAGTGTGATGAAATCATCGCCCAATTGCCTGATAAAGTATGTATTAGTTTTGACATTGATGGATTGGACCCTACATTTTGTCCAAACACAGGTACACCAGTGCCGGGTGGTTTAGAATTTCATCAGGCCACCTATTTGATGAATAAATTAGTGGCATCTGGCAAAACCATCATAGGCTTTGATTTGGTTGAAGTAGCACCTGGAGACCACGATGATTGGGACGGCAATGTAGGCGCAAGAATGTTATTTCATATGTGCGGTGCATTGGCTAAATCACAAAAAATAAATACTGGACAAGCAGTCAAATTTTAAATACCTATTTTGAATTTTTCAATCATTATACCTGTTTATAATCGTCCTCAAGAACTTGAAGAACTATTGACTAGCTTGTCTTTAACTACTTTTCAAAAACCATTTGAGGTCGTTATTGTAGAGGATGGCTCATCGGTGAAAGCTGATGAAATCATTGAAAAATTTAGAACACATTTAAATTTAAAATATTTTTACAAATCAAACACCGGCCCAGGCGATAGCAGAAATTTTGGCATGGACCAAGCAACAGGTGATTATTTTTTGCTTTTTGATTCAGATTGCATCATTCCTGCTGAATACTTAAATCAAGTACACCAATTTTTAGAAAAAAATCCCGTTGATTTTTTTGGCGGCGCGGATACTGCTGATGGTTCATTTAGTGATTTTCAAAAAGCAGTGAATTTTTCGATGACTTCCTTTATAACCACGGGCGGGATCAGAGGAAAAGACCTCAAAGATTTTCAACCTAGAAGTTTTAATATGGGCTTGTCTAAAGAAGCCTTTAAAAAATCAGGTGGTTTTGGAGAAATTCATCCTGGCGAAGATCCTGATCTAACTTTAAGATTATGGCAAATGGGTTTCAAATCGTCTTTTATTCCAACAGCTGTTGTTATTCATAAACGAAGAATTAGTTGGGAAGCCTTTTTTAATCAAACTAATAAATTTGGGAAAGCGCGACCCATCCTAGATTTGTGGCATCCACATTATAAAAAAATCACCTTTTGGTTGCCTTCACTTTTTATCATAGGACTAGATATTACCATAATATTGGTCTTTTTTGGTTATTATTTGCTTGTATATCTATTTTTATTTTATTTTATATTGGTGATTGCATGCAGCTTGATTCAAACTAAAAATTTAAAAATAGCCTTTATGAGTCTAGCAACAACTCTTATCCAATTTTATGGCTATGGACTAGGATTTTTGAAATCATGGTTTTTCGTTCATGTTTTGAAAAAAAGGCCCCAAAATGCATTTCCTGAATTATTTTTTATAAAGAAATGAAAAAAACACCAGCCATCATCTGCATAACCGGAGGTATAGGTAGCGGAAAATCTACCATTGCTAAATATATTGAAAGCAAAGGATTCCCTGTTTATAATAGTGATTTGGCTGCAAAAAAAATAAGCGAAAGTGACGAAGTTTTATTAGAAATAAAAGCAAAAATTTCAAACGAGGTTTTCATTAACAATCAATTAGATCGCAAAAGGCTAGGGCAATTGGTTTTTGAAGATAAAAACTTGTTAAACAAACTCAATGGTATTATTCATCCTCGGGTTAAAAAAGATTTCGAAAACTGGCTGCTAATCAATCAAAATCACAAATTTGTCTTCAAAGAAAGCGCCTTGGTTTTTGAAGCCAACCTCAATAAAAATTGTCAAAAAATCATTAGTGTTTTGGCGCCAAAAGCAGAACGAATTAGACGGGTAAAGGCCAGAGATTTGCTCGATGAAAAAGAAATAAAAAATCGGATGAAGAATCAAGTTAGCGATAAAATTCGTAGACAATTCAGTGATTTTTGTTTGTACAATAAAAATCTAGAAAAAACGTTGTTAAAAACTGACGCAATTCTTAATTTATTAAAAAAAATGTAATCATTTAACCAAATGTTAATGTTTGGTTAATCATTTTTCTAAATTGATGTTAAAAAATTAAATTTGCGACAACATTGTTAAAATGATCGTTATTTTCATAATTATATCTTTTTTCAACAGCTATTGTTGACATTTTTAGTCAACAAAAGATTAACTGACAGTACAACAAAAATGAATAAGTGGAAATTTAGGTTGATTATAATCCTGATGAGCTCGGCGCTTTTGGGTATTTTACTTATTCAAGTTTATTGGTTTAATGAATCTTTGCAGCGAAGCAAAGAGCAATTCAACATGCAAATTCAAAAAGTTTTAGACAATGTTGAGAAAACTGTAGAAGAAGATGAGGTTCTGTTTTTTGTTAACCAAATGCATTCGCTCGAAAAAGAAGGTCGCGGCGACAAAAGTAAAGAGCTTTTATCATTTGGCTATTACCAAAAAAACAACGAAAATAACGATATTACGATTTACTCCAATAATATCATTTCAGAAGATTTAATTGTTCCTCCTGCTTTTTTTGATAACAAAGATACGGTGCGCATTTCAAACTATTCTTCTAAACGTGTCTTAGAGGTTTATAAAGGTTTGACTATTGATAAAGCTGGTATACAAAAGTCAGCCATGCCTGACATTTCAGAAAAAAGATCTAATGACCTCAAAGCATTAGACAAAGTTCAGTTTGAAATTGCATTAAAAGATATTGCTGCTACCTATCCTGTACAGAAAAGAATTTCAGTAGAAAAGTTGAGAAAATTACTTGATAGAGAGCTAAAAATATTGGGCATCAAAGCACCCTTTGAATTCAGCATATTTAGCAATGGTTTATCTACCAAAGTTAAAACTGAAAATTTTGAATTTTGCAGAGATAACACCTTTGGTCACCCCATTTTTGTTGATAATGACGGGAAAACCACTTATCAACTCATGGTTACTTTTCCTTCAAAAAAGAAATGGTTGATACAAGAAATTTTAGGGATTAGTTTATTGTCTATTTTGTTGACCTTCATTGTGGTTTTTTCGTATTTAAAAACGCTCAAACAACTAAATAATCAACGAAAAATTTCTGAGATAAAAACAGATTTTATCAATAATATGACCCATGAGTTTAAAACACCTATAGCAACAATTAATTTAGCTTTAGATGCAATTAAAAATCCAAAAGTCATTCATGATGAAGAAAAAGTGAAGCGCTATGTGCAAATGATTCGGGAAGAAAACAAACGGATGAATGCACAAGTTGAAAATGTATTGCGCATATCAAAATTAGAAAAAAATGAAATTGAACTGGTCAAAGAAAGTGTTGATATACATCATTTGATTCAGAATGCCGTTCAACATCTTCAATTGATTGCCAATGAGCGCGAGGCAGTCATTAGTCTAAATTTGCAAGCGCAAAGAAGTTTTGCTTCTGCTAATGAAGATCACATGACCAATGTCATTATAAATCTAATTGACAACGCTTTAAAATATTCACCAGAAAAACCTATCATTAATATTTCCTCAGTGAATGAAGGCAATGAAATTGTGATTAAAGTCTCTGACAGAGGCATGGGGATGACCAAAATTGTTCAAAAACGCGTATTTGAAAAATTTTATCGCGAACATACGGGCGACATACACAACGTGAAAGGCCATGGATTGGGTCTTGCTTATGTACAAAAAATCATCGACGAACATGATGGTAAGGTTTTTGTAGATAGTGAGAAAGATAAAGGGAGTACTTTTACAATTAGATTAAAAGTATTGAGCTTCTAAGCGATAAAAATTTTTAGATAAACCATATATTTTATAACATACATTTAAAATTATAAATCATAAATCATAAATCATAAATTTCTAAAATCATGGAAACAGAAAATAAAAGACGAATACTATTGGTTGAAGATGATCAAAACTTTGGTGCCATCTTAAAAGATTATTTGCAACTCAACGATTTTGAAGTTGTACTAGCAAAAAACGGCATGGAAGGTTTTGAAAAATTTAAAAAAGACCCCTATGATATGTGCATTTTGGACGTGATGATGCCTTATAAAGATGGCTTTACTTTAGCTAGAGAAATCAGAGAGAAAAACAAGGAGATTCCATTGATTTTCTTAACAGCCAAAGCGTTGAAGGAAGATATCATGAAAGGCTATAAAGTAGGCGCAGATGATTACCTCAACAAACCTTTTGATTCGGAAGTACTTTTGATGAAAATCAACACGATTTTGCAAAGAAAAGCCAAAGAAACGAAACCAGAAAACACCCAATTTGAGTTTGTTATTGGGGGCTTTGATTTTAATTCAAAATTGCGCCATTTAAGTTATAAAGGTGAGGAGCCTTATAAACTTTCTCCAAAAGAAAATGAACTGCTCAAGATGCTAATCCTACATGAAAATGATGTGATGCCTAGAGAATTGGCACTTACAAAAATTTGGCGCGATGACAATTATTTCACCTCTAGAAGTATGGACGTCTATATCGCCAAGTTGAGAAAATATCTTCAAAAAGATCAAAACGTTGAAATTCTCAACGTGCATGGTCATGGTTTTAGATTAGAGATTAAAAAGTAGTCAGCGCTTTTTCTTCCTTCTTCTAATTTTATTAGGGCGTTCGAGCGGGCTTTTCGTCCCGAAAGCTTTCGGGATCCGCAGCAAAAAGACAGTTTTTGTAAGGTTGTGTTTCAGGCTTCTAAGGTCGCCCTCACACGCCCACAAAAACATGTCTTTTTGCTTGACGGGCTAACCGCTTCTATCCCTAACGCAGCTTGAAGTATCAGTTTGCAGTCCTTGCGAACGAAGGGCAACGAAGCGAAGCAATCTCATGCTCAGTGGACAATAAGAGTGGATAGTCGCTGTTCAGGAAGGAATTTTAAAAACAGTTATACTTATTTTTTTAATACATACAAAAATTTTAAGGCGTTAGAGACCCTAAGGGACCTTAGACCCCATGCTTAACGTGTACATCTCAAACCAGTCTTCTAGGGAAAGTTTGATGTTTATTGCCGCTTTCTGATTACTGATTCTATCGATTGATGTTGAACCAATTACTGGTAATACTTTTGTAGGATGTTGCATCACCCAAGCTAAAAGTAAAATATCAACCGTGCAGTTATATTTAGTGGCTAAGTTATTCAAGAGATCGAGCAAAATAGGATTGTTAAATGATGAAGAAAAAACTTCCCCCAAAGGTTTCCACGCCATAGGTTGAATGTTGTGCAATTGCATATAATCTAACTGACCGTCAGTTAAAGGTGTATGATGCGTTAATGAAAACTCAATTTGATTATAAGCAATGGGCACCACTTTTTTAATTAAGTCTATTTTGGCTGGTTCAAAATTTGACACACCAAAAGATAGAATCTTCCCACTGTCAAAAAGTTTAGTTAAGGCCTCTAAAATTTCCTCCAAAAACATCAGCGGACTTGGTCTATGAAACAGCAAAACGTCTAAATAATCTGTTTGTAGATTTTTTAATGATTGTTCTACAGACCTTATGACTTCTGAAGCTGAATAGTTATAATGCTTAATGCCATAAGGCGTTTGTTGACTTGGGTATTGTATGCCACATTTTGAAATGAGTTGTACCTCTCTCCTACTTAAGCCAGTCTGAGAAAAGGCCTCGCCAAAAGCCGCTTCAGTGGTATAGCCACCATAAATAGCTGCATGATCAAAAGTTGTTAAACCTTCATCAACACATTGATTAATCAAAATAGACATCTCGGCTTGTGACATATTTTTGCCCCAAACGCCCCAGTTCATCACGCCTATAATCAGCGGTGAAAATTTTATTTTTTGATTGATGATGGACATTTTGTAAGTAGTTATATTTTAAACATCAAACAAATAATAGCAAGTATAGCTGGTATCGCCTGCACATAAAATATTTTTCTACTCACGCTTACCCAACCATAAATGCCAGCAACTGCCACACAGCTGAGGAAAAACAAGGCAATATTTTTTGACCAGATTTCATCCGCAATAAAAAATGTCCAGATGAGTCCTGCCGCTAAAAAACCATTTTAAAGTCCTTGATTAGCCGCTAAGCCTTTGGTTGGTGAAAATAAATGTGCTGGTAAAGACCTGAAAGTCTTTTTGCCGATGGTCTCCCAAGCAAACATCTCAAAGTACATAAAATAAAGATGCTCTACGGCAACAAGACCAATTAAAATTTTTGCGACTATTTCCATGATGGTTGATGTATTCTAATAAACAAAAATAAAGATTAACTTAAGAAGTAAAACCTTTTTGTTGATAAAAGTCAATTAAAAATAATTTTTTTTAGATTTCGAAAAATTGAAGCCTTAAGATCTTTCGGATACGACCGCTCTCCCATAAAAACATCAGCCATTATATCTGAAATCTTGTTGCCGAATAGTTTCAAAAAGATGTCCCGAAAAGTTTTATATTTATAAAAAATTTTGGCTAATTTCCCGGCTGTTTGTAATTGAGGTAAGAGACTCTCCGCCAGTTTAGATTGGTATAACTGTGCGGCTCTGTTCAAATTCATGTCGCTTTCAATAATGGCTTCTGCCACAAGACAACCACTAAAAATGGCGTTTGATATACCTTCTGCAGTTACCGGATCCGCAAAACCAGCCGCGTCACCTATCAAAAACACATTTCCTTTAACAAATCCATCTTTACGTGCATTAATTGGGATAATAAAACCATGTGCCTGTTCCTCTAAAACTTCATGGATGCCAAGGGTTTTCAAATAGTCTTGGTAAGAAGCTTTTAAACTAATTTTAAAGTCGTTTTTCATAAAGCAACCTACACCTACCGACAAATGATCTTTTTTAGGAAAGCACCAAGCATAGCCATAAGGTGTAGCATCAATATCGAATCGAACGGCAGTAGACAAGCGTGCAAAATCGGCGTCAGATACTTTTATTTCATATTCCAAAGCAGGGCACATCAAACGGGTTTCAGGCCAACCAGCCATTTTTGCGACAGGGCTTAATGCACCGTCTGCCGCAATAACAAAACGAGCTTCTAGAGCTTGTTGAGAAGTATTAATCACCGCATATTCGCCCATAGAAATACTTTCCGCTTTTTGGCCTTGCAACAAAGTCACGCCATATTTTTGTGCTTCTTGTACAATTAAATGGTCAAACGAATCACGCATAATCATGCTAATGATAGGCTTACTTTTTTGCGTATTTATAGGAGCATTAGTTCCTTTAAAAAAAATGTCAATGCTATAAAATTCGCGATCTATTACAGAACTAACATCAAAAGATAATCCTGTTCTACCGCGATAAACCAAACCGCCACCGCATGTTTTATATCTTGGTAAGAATTCTTTTTCAATCAAAACAGTTTTAAGTCCTTTTTTTGCTAAGTGAAAGGCTGCGCTTGCACCTGAAGGCCCTGATCCAATTACAGCAACATCAAATCTTTCCATAAAATCTAAGCATTTTGTTAGTAAAAATAATTTATTATAAGTTAGATACAAAGAAAAGAAAAATAGTACAATATAAATTATTTAGAATTTATTAAAAGAAAATCTACCTTATATCCACCCAGCACTTTTTTTCCATTCCGCTATATCTTGCATCCGTTTTTCATAGTTTTTTGGTGGCATTTGCTTTTCCTCTTGAACTTTTTTTCTTAGGATTTCGGTTTGTTCTTCAAGCGTGTTTAAGCCTATGGATTTTCTTCTTTGGTTTACTAGGGCAAGGTTGTCAAATTGGTTTGGACATAATTGGCCTTTTTCATCCCAGTCAAATTGGGTGCCATAATGCTGTGTCTTTCCCTCAAATATCGCTATTCTGTCAGCCAAATAAGCCAAATTTTTAGGGTCCGCTTGTTGCTCTTTCACTGCTATTTCAAGAAGCTTAAGACACTTTTTCATAAAGATCGGCCGCCCTATGGCATGCTGAATGATTAACCAAGTGGCTTCATTGGCTTCTATACCAACTTTTCCAATGGTTGGATAACCAATAGTGTCGATGATTATCTCTAATTGTTCAGCATGTCTGTTATGCAAGGTCTGCATGTCTGGGTCATAACCTTCGTTCAAATGACCGCTTTGAATAAGTTTGTCTCGCAAAGCTAAGTCAGCTTTTTTTAAGGCAATGATTTGCTGAGCAAAGTTTTTGTGATTCATTTAATTTTTAATAACCTTAACTGTTTTTGTTAAATGCCCGTTATACAATGTCATTAAATAAAGTCCATCGGCTAAATGCGCTAAAGAAATGGTTTCACCTTTCGTGATGGTTTGTTTTTGCTGAACCGTTTTTCCGAAAAAATCAACCAATTGGTAGCTTATTTCATTTAGATTTGATGACCAATTAATTTGAATAGTACCATTTGTTGGATTGGGATAAATTTGCAATGCATATAAAAGTGATTCATTGGCTGATAAATCGGGCACATTGACGGTTTTGGTGATTTCATGCCAACTTTTTATATTATTCTCAACATATAATTTAACGTCATAATTGCCTGGTGTAGCGTATGTATGTGTAGGGTTTTGACTGTTACTAAAATTACCATCACCAAAATCCCACCACCAAGCCAAACTGCCGCTGCTAGTATCATTAAAATTAACATTATTAGTTGAAGACACCCAATCAAAATTAGCAGTCGGTTTGTGTTGTTTCCAAAAAAATTGCGTCATGCGATTCATGATGATAGGATAAAATGCATTGCCACCAGTACCATTACTCCACGTGCCATTATTAGTGCCATGAAATTCATGGCCTTGACCGGGTACAAAATAAGTTTCATGATTAGTAAAACCCAATTGATTTAGACGTGTATTAATCGGATTGCTGCCAAAAGCCACTGGCAAGGCTCCAAATCCAAAAGGGCTACCGCTGTTAAAAGAAACGGTGGCGTCAGTCTCCCCGTGAATTAATAGCACAGGGGTTGAATTGTCGGGCGTAATCAAAGCCGTATTTTGAATAGCACCCCACATACCTACAACTGCATCGGGTTTACCATTAAAGCTCAGATTGTTTCCAATATCTAAAGGGCCTAAATTAGGTGTAGTATGACTAAAGGGAGGTGTAATATTTGTATAATTAACAACCCCGGTTTGGGAAGGAATTTCAGCTGCTGTATCCATATAAATCGTATGTAAACCTATAAAACTACCAGCACTACTACCTACAAAATAAATTTTATTTGGGTCAATGCCGTATAAAGCGGCATTGGCTCTTAAAAAACGAACGGCTGTTCGTCCGTCTTGAATGCCACGATAGACTGCTCTGATGGAGTGCATGGCTTGATTGCTGGTCAGATTAAAACCCTTTCTGTAGTCGATAGTGGCTGTGACATAACCCTTACGAGCGAGTGAGTCGCACATGGCATTCATATCGTTTACTGTTCTACTACCATTTAAAAAACCGCCTGGGTGTGCAAAAATGACAGCAGGTCTCAAGTTAAAAGTATCGCCAGTTGGTCGATAAATATCCATGACTAAATTTTGATTAGTGGTGCTATTCTCCACAGTGTAAAAAGTGCCGTTGATAAAAGGCGCATTGCCATAAACCACATTTGATGTTTTCGTTGAATTCGAAAATAATGTATTGGTATAGCGATAGTCTTGTGCTAAACAAAGTATAGGAAAAATGACACCTATTAAAAATATCTTTAATTTCATAGTTGTGGCTTTAAATTAATTAAAGGTCAAATATAATGAATTGATTTAAAAATAGATTGATATATTTATATTATTGGCGACATGAAAAAAATTAGAGTAAAGTCAAAAAGAAAAAATTATAAACTTTGATTAATAGTAAATTTATCCCTATTAAATTAATTTTTTCCCATGGGCTATTAAATTTTAACTATTATTATATTAATTATTACCAATGAAATATCTTGAACCTACAAATGTAAATATTATGCCAAACTTCATTAATCAAAGCCAACTTTTAACGCCCTTTTAACACCA
>B570J29032_109958986_pt1 | contig 16768 bp, 27 predicted proteins | sample LakMenEpi16Nov12_FD_29032 | JGI IMG/M metagenome (IMG submission 29032) | reverse complement strand
CGTCCTTGATATGTACCAGTGTCCAATCCCAAATCAAGAAGTGCTAAACGCCACTCGTATTTATGTGAACGGTCAACAATACTTAAAAAGTCTCTTGTTGAACGTGCAAGTCTGTCTAAGCGTGTAACAAAAAGTGCTTGCGCTTTTCCTGCGTCTAATTCATCTAATGCTTTTCGCAAAACAGGTCTTCCAGTAATACTTTTACCAGATTTACCTTCTTCACGAAGAATTACCGCTTTGTATCCAGCAGATTCAGCAGCAGCAATTAACTGTCTTTCTTGTGCGTCAAGAGAGACACCTTCTTCTGCTTGCATCTGAGTAGACACACGTGCATAGCAATAGGCAATACCTTCACTCAAGGGGATACTCGTCCGTTCTTCACAAAAGCATCATGAGTTAAAGGCATAAGCTGTTTAAAAAATTCTTCATACTTTTCAGCAACCATCTCAATCTCGCGTTGCGGGTAAGACGGAAAACTTTGACCTTCAACATTACGACGAAGAGATAAAAAGTTCATAAGACTTCGAGAATTAATCGTCACATAAGCAGAAGAGTAGATAGTAAGAGGAAGAACGCCTCTAGCAACCTCCCGTGCGATACCCAATCGAATCATCTCTTCGTACTCCATGTATGAGTCTTTACAGACTCGTCGGTAGTTACTGTAGACAATTGCATGTTGCTCGTCAGTACCATCTTCAAAGATATATGCTCCTGGTTTTCCAATCTGAAGCAGTTTTCTTTCTTTGTTAGGTATATAGAACTCTGGCTCTAAAACTCGATAACGCCCAGACTCCTCGTTGTAGGAAGCAATGCGATGACGCATATGCTCTCTCCAAACAAAAATAGGAGCCTTTACATAGAAAGTAAAGACCGAGTGCTCGAAAGGTGATCCATGACGGTCTCGCATCAAGAAATTAATAAGACCGCCCAATTTAGAGTCCTCAGTCCCGATTTGGGACTGAGCTCTTTCACCTAAAGTAGATACGCGAGCAGCAAAGGCAACATCATCATCTGAAGCGCTGTGCTTTACAAGTTCTACAACAACATCAGAACTAAACTTTAATTCTGGGAGCATGGACCCGCCTACTGCACTGGCTTGAGATGAGTTGGCTTTGGTTCTTCTTTTTTCTTTGGCTTGCTCGGACTCTTGTTTTCTACATTTGCCTTAGCACGAGCAAAAGCTTGGAAGAAAGTCTTAACAATTGCATAAAGCAAAAGAAGACAAAATCCAACAACAATTACCACGATGAGTGACCCTACTAAGAAAAGACCTAAGTCAAAGGCCAACTTAAAAGGTGCTTGCCAATCGATATCCATAATTACTACCTTTCTATTTGTTTAGTGGTCTCATGACCACCAAAGCGCTGGGGAAGGGGGCTGCATTGGTCGAGTTACCAAACTTCAGCCTTCCACGAATAAAACGAACTTCGTGGTGTATTGCGTAGTCGTGGAACCAAGCAGTGTCAGTTCTTGCTGGCACTAGGCACACAACCGTGGCTCCTTTTTGAGATTCAGCATCAGCCTTTCTCATCCAGTCCTTAATGGTCTTGCCATAAGGAGGATTAAGCCAAATAGCACCACCTTGGGCGTCAGCAGTCCAATCACGCTGGAAAGCGTCTTGTCTGTCTGCCTGAGGGTGGTCTGGTCCATACCAGTTATCTACCACCAAAGTAGAGGACTGCAGGGCTGCTGCATCCAAAGCAAAGTTAAACTCTGCATTTACCTTGGCATAGTAGTTTCTTGGCGTAGACCAAGTGTCGTCGAGAGACGACATGGCTGTTCTACTAGAGTAGAAGCCAGTCGACTCTTGATAAGGATTAATATCTACGGTCATACCCGTGTTCATTAATCATTGCAACATCAGCATCGTAGTTGTCGTGTGGGGCAACACCGTGACCTTCAACAACTCTGTTAAAGAGGTTAAAAGCAGCGCAAACTGCAATTGCGTCTTTTAGCTCTTCTTCGGTAAATCCAGCATCAAGCACTGCTAAACGGTCTTCGTCTGAGATAGAGCTTGGAGCTAAAGTCAGCTTCTTGACATAGTTGAGGATTGCCTCTAAACGGTGACCAGTGAAGTCGCCCTTGATAATTGCAAGGTCTTCTTCTGTTGCACCAAGTGAAGCAGTGAAAGCGGTATGAGAGCCACAGCAATACTGACAGCCGTTGAGGTTGCTAACAAATGCAGCAATGGTCTCGCGGTCAACTGACGGTAGGTGTGACTCTTCGCGCAAAATTTCCTGAGCGAAAGAAAGCAGCATCATGTACTTGTTCGGCCTCTCTTGAAAAACACCAACAATTCCCATTGGGTTGTTAGTAAGGGAGCTGAACTGTGGTCTGTTATGTGTAGTCATGAGAATAGTTTATAGTAACTTAATTCTAAATTACAACACCCAAGAGGGGTGTTTTTTAAAGGTATGATAAAGTTCAGATCGTACGAACTGAGCGTATATTTGGCTTTTTTAGAGTCAAAATGGGTTTTCCCCGTTTTTTCCATGCATCCCTGCTAGTAAAAGGGGTGTTTATTATAGAAAGTTTAGATTTTAAGCCAAATGAGGTTGTATGTGACGTGGGTCACATGCTATGGTGGACGAACAACTTAATAGGAACACCTCAACACTCAACGACCGAGTACTAACTACCAAGGAAAGGTAGGTCGCCAAATGAAAAGGAAAAGTTTCATTACAGCTGGTGCAATGACAGCACTAGTAATAACTACAGGTACAAGTGCTGCTTTTGCTCTTGCAGAAGCGGTGCCAGAACAGATTCAAGAAGTAACAAAAGAACAACTAGTGACAATCCCCGCTCCAAAGGTTGTTAATCCTGTGCAGGTCACAAGCATCCTTTCGGGGCCAGTAAAAACATCATCCTTAGTGGCTGGTCCAATCATCAAGATAGAAACTCCTGAGATTGGCTCTATAGACTGGCTAGCTCAAGAAAAAGCAAGACAAGACAAACTCGAATCAGACGCTGAACGCAAGCAAGCAGAGTTAGAGGCAGAGATTGCTCGTCTAGAGAAAATTGCTAAGGACACTACAAACCTCAATAAGGCAATCGCCCTTACCAAGAACTATGTCGGTAAAACATGGTACGCCCTAGGTGGCTCTACCCCTGATGCTTGGGACTGTTCGGGACTTGTGCTTTGGACATACGCCCACTTGGGAATCAACCTCTATCACAGCGCTTCGGTTCAAAAAGAAGCAGGAACCCTTGTTGATGAGCCTAAAATCGGAGACATAGTTGCATTTACTCACAGGGGGTATAGCAGGGCTTTTCACACTGCTATCTACACTGGACCAGACGAGATGCTCCACTCTGGCGGTAAAAGAGGGGACAAGACAGAAATTACATCTATCAGCAAGTGGGGTAAAGGTAATGGAGACGTTGTAATTACCTATACTCGAATTGTTGAAACTAACAATTAGTAGAGAAGAGAAAGACACAATGACAAACGTATATAAAAGCATCGTAACTTCAGTGGTGTTTGGCAATGCCATTGCTTTCCCTGTAGTTGCATACACCTTCCCTTGGGAGACCTACCTAGTAGACCCAACCACCTATTACATAGTTCAAGCAGAGTCCTTGGGCTTCCTAATCGCTGGATGCATTTTTGTCTATGAGTGGGTTAAGTATTCAGAAAAACCTGCAATCTTGAAACTAAAAGGACTAAGGTTTAAAAAAGCAAAACCTTCAACAAAATAGCCATTTTCAGATAGTACGAGCCGAGCGTGCTTTTAAGACATGCCAGTGGTTACAGGCATCGCAAGGGTGTAGAAAGTAATTGGCTGGTCGCCCTTTTTTGGTTTCAGAATAGTTCTTCATTTGAACCATCCTGTCAGCCAGCTCCCTACTTTGAAAACCTTTCTTTGTGCATTTAGCCATTTTTCCGGGCTCCCGTTCCGTTATTAGTCTGCGTAGATTACTGAGGGGTAGCGATTTACAACTCCACGAGTTTTGGTGAGGGTTGCAAAGATGTTGTCCCCGATTGAGGTAAGTGGGTAGCCAAGCTGTCGTAGGCGGGTGATATCTTCCATAACCCCGTCTTCGAAAGAGTCCTCGGTCCATACCTGACCTGAGAACCCTGCTGCCTTGACTACTTGGCGTAGTGAGTATTCGCTGTATTCGTAGTTGTGGCGATACAAGGCTGGCTTGTGTCGGTATTGCATGTAGAAGTATGGATCTGTTCCTCGAAGCATCTTGTATAAAGCCCGTGAGCTGGTGATGTTTGGTGTGGTGAGGATTAGCTTTCCATTTGGCTTCAAAACTCGATTTATCTCAGCCAACATAAACATGGGGTCTAACTCCATGTGTTCTATGACTTCGCAGCAGATAACTACATCAAAAGTGGCATCTTCAACAGGGATAACCTCTGTCTCTAAGTCAACCCTGTATGTCGTTGCTTTGAGGGTTTTATCCTTGATTGAGATAGTTGAAGTACCACTTAAAGGCAAGTCTTTGTCAAAATCGGTGACATGAACTTCTAAATCTGGAGCTAGCTGCTGAAGTGACAACGGAATAACTTTTGAAGTTCCGAGCTCTAGTAGCTTGCCTTTTGGTTTCTCTTTGAGAAGTACATCAAGGGTGCGAGCCATACGACGCTTATGCCCCTGATGGTATGAGTCTTCAGGGGTAATAAGGTCTTCAAGAACATTCACTATCTCTTTAGGAATGTCTTTATATGGCTCGGAAATCAATTTTCCGGGCTCCCGTTCCGTTCTGAGACCTTTCCGCATGCGATGCAGATGTCGTAATTCTTCATGGTGAAAGGGCAGGAGCTTTGGGTGGTGATTGGGTGCTTACAAAAAAGCTTTTTAAGGAATTCAATCATGGAATGAGGCTAGCATAAAAATCCTATTTTCCGGGCTCCCATTCCCTTTTACGCCGAAGCAGCGTATGATGATGGAATGAGCGAAATTAAAGAGTTTGTGATTAGGGATGAAGATTGGGCTACCGACCTACAAAATGGTTTGGAAGGCTACATGATGGCTTTGTACGACTCCGTGGATGAGGAGAACTCTGAAGTGGAGACTGAAAGCGGTCTACCGTTTTGTGGATGCAACGTATGTGAGGCAAGAGAAATTTTGACTTTCATTGTGCCACGAGCAATCAAAGGCTACCTTGATGAGAAGGTCGGATTCGAAGATGCACCAGAAGGGTTTGTAGGAAAGCTGGCTAAAGTGCCAAGCAACCTAAAACACGATTAAGCTTTTAAAAGCTTTCTGGCTATCGGTATCGTCACCATCGTACTGAGTACAGCCATAAGCAAGAGAGCTGTAAACATGTCCGCTGTGATGATGCCTTTATCCAAAAGAATCGTAGCAAATATGATTTCTATAAGAGCCTTTGTCTGAAGCAAAGTGCCCATAAGTTTCCACTCGCCCTTAGGCCAACCTAGAATCTTGCTTGCCACAAAAACACCAGTAGTCTTTCCAGCAAACTGAACAGCAAACAAACCAAGAGCCAAGAGAAGAACTGCAATACCGCTTACTTCCCAACTGGTCCTTAAACCAGTTAGTAAGAAGTATGTAGGCATCATCAAAATTAAGACTGTGTTTTTGAAGACCTCGAGTTGCTTTTCTTCAAACCACTCCTTCTTCATTACTGCACCAGCCATAAAGCCACCTACGATGTAGTGCAATCCTGACCAGTCTGCAGCAAGAGCAACTGCAATAGTCCAAACAATTGTTATGTACCAGATGTCTTGTTTGTTTTTAAGAGTCTTTACTAATGCGTTTAAGCCGTAGGCTGCCAAAGCAAAAATTGGAAGGAAGATTAGCTGTCGTAAAGACCTATCCCAATCCATAATGATTATGCCTAAAACAACCCAAATAAAAATATCATCTAAGCTTGCATAAGTTAGGACTCTTCTTCCTATAGGTCCATTAAAAATGCCAAGCTTTTCCATCAACAAAACCAAAATTGGTAGCGCTGTTACAGCCATGCCCATACCCACAGCAAGAACAAACTGCCAAGTTGCTGCCTGTTCTCCTGCCCAAGGACCTCGGTCATAGATAATAAAAGCAAAGATAGAACCAAAAACTAGAGGGCCAGTTAAGGCTAGTGATGCTGTTGTGAAGGTGTCTTTCTTATTTGTAAAGGCTGCTTTTATATCTAGGTGAACTCCTGCTGACCAAACAAAAAAGATAATGCCAAGCCACGCCACTCCACTCAAGACATTGATATTGTCTTTAGTAAATAAGTAGTTGAAGAACTCAGGGTGTAGAGAGCCAAGAACTGCTGGGCCTAGGAGAAGGCCAGAGATAATCTGAATAATTGGTAGTGGGACAAAGTTGTCAGTTTTAAAGACTTTCCAAATAATGTATGGAACAACATAAATTAGGAGAGTAGCTGCTAGGAATAGCTCGCTGAGGTTACGCAACATATAAAGTCCCTTTGTCTATATAATGAAAAACACCTGTAATAGATCACTCTACTACAGGTGCTTTCGTAAGTCTAGAAGCTGTTATTGCTTTTTCTTAGGCTTTTTTGCCTTACGTTGGAACTTAGTTCCTTCTTGAATAATCCCATCGCCATCGCGGTCAGTAGCGTTTGGGTTATATCCTTTTTCAATCTTCTTTGCGTTTTTGTCATCAGCAATAGCAATTAAAGCTATGACAGCGCCAAGAAGAAGGTAAACAATTACTGCTTCCATTATATTTCCTTACTTACCGCAAGTTGGGCATTTAGCTGCTGCAGCTGGAGCAGCAGGTGCTGCACCCGCTCCTTTGAACTTAGGACGACCAAAGCCAACGATTGAAATCTGTTCGCCAGCCTTGTTCTTCTTATATCCACGAAGTTTCTTTGAAACTTGTCCGCCATTTCGTTGGCTTCCCTTTTTATCTGGGCTAGTGTTTCCTTCGATACACCAGACAGTTCCATCGTTATTGTCTGCAATGACAATTCCAACGTGACTAATACGATCAACGCCATCTGCCGGGAAATCAAAATACGCAATATCGCCTGGCTCTGGGTCACACACTTGTGCGTCGTACCAACGACCAGCTTTTTTAAACGCTGCTGCGCCAGCTGGAGTGAAAACAGTGTTAGGGATTTTTACCCCGGCCTCGTTCCCGCACCAGTTGACGAAACTTCCGCACCAGGGTTGGAAGTTAGCCTTTGTGTAAGCACCGTACTTTGTTTCGTTATCCTTAGGACCTTCAATAGTTCCTAATTCAGCTTTTGCAACCTCAATAAGTTTGGCTGCTGTCCCCATATCTGCCATTGTTAGTCTTTATCCCATCCTTCATCGATGTCTTGTTCTTCTGGCATTTGGCCTTCTGGCTTACCTGTTGGAGCATCTTCAGTAGGTGTTGGGTCTACTGGTGCCGCTGCTGCAGGTGCTTCTGGTGTTCCGAAGTCAATAGGTGCAGGAGAATCTCCGCCCTTGCTGCCAATCAAAATACCTGCAAGTGTTCCTGTAATAAATGTTGCGATGCTTCCCAAAACATTAAAGAACATCTTGTCATTCTCAGACTGAGCATTGACTGGCTGAGTAACAAAAATCAGCGCATAAAGAATGCCAACTGCTGTGAACAATAGAATCAATCCAAGAATGATTCCAAGAATAAACTTCAAGCGAGCATCTAGATCTGCTGAAGAGTACCTAACTCTAGTCATTTGTTACTGTTCCTCCATCTGATGTAGTTCCATTAACTACATCCTCACCAACCAAGTCTTCTGGGCATGTCCCAGCGACTGTGCAGATAGGCGGTTTGCAATCTGCTGTTTCCCAATTTACAGGGTCTTGACATGGATATCGGTAATGACCGTTTCCACACCCTGTGAGAAGAAGACCTAGCGCTACCACGCTTAGGAGTCCTAGTTTTCTCATTTTCCCTCCAATACACTGTCCAAGGTCTATTATCGCTTATAGAAAAGAAGGCGACTGGACCGTTTTTTATTGGTCCAGCCGCCTTTTTCCTTGCTTGTCGGGTAAGGAAACTTAGTGAATAAACTGATTATAAAACACATAGGTATGGGTTTTATAGGAAAAACAGTGTAAGTTATGGAGTATGCGAGAAATCAAAATTAAGTTCTTAGATGCTTTAGGGGATATCCCTGAGGAAGTAAGACCCTACCCCGCAAAAAAGGTTTTACCAGAGTGGTATAAAAAACTGCCTTCATACATCGATGGCAAGCAGGGTCAGGTTTACTGGAATGAAGTAGGAATTAATCAGGGGACAGCAACTGGCAAAAAATGCATACCAATGTTAGATGCCATGACTGCTGGGTATATTATCCCTTTACCAACAGATGTAAAAGTAACTAAACAAAACGGTCAACAGCTTTTTCAGTGGCCTGACCATGAAGTTCTTGCTTTCCACCCCCCGTTACAAATGACTACACATCCTCAAGTTGAAGAGCATCCAAATAATGCAATTCCAAAATTTAACTCGCCTTGGGTAATTATCACTCCACCAGGTTACTCCTGTCTGTTTATATCCCCCTTAAATAGAGATAAAAATGAAAGAATTGTTGAGTGTTTGCCAGGAGTTGTAGACACTGACACTTTTACACATCCAATCAACTTTCCTTTTTTGATAGACCCTGAATGGACTGGAATACTCCCTGCTGGGTACCCAATGGTGCAAGTGATTCCTTTTAAAAGAGAGTCGTATGCTATGAGTTTTGAAACTACTAAAGAAGATGTAAAACGAGTAAATGGTTCTTTAAGAAAACTAAAAATGAGTTTTTATAACGGATACAAAGACAGATTTTGGTCTAAGAAAGAGTATAACTAAGCTCCCCGTCATGGATTCGAACCACGATAACCGCCTCCAAAGGGCGGCGTCTTGCCGTTAGACGAACAGGGATTGAAATGTGGAGCCCCGAGTCAGGATTGAACTGACGACCCTTCGCTTACAAGGCGAATGCTCTACCACTGAGCTATCAGGGCAGTTTAACTATGCTGTAACTAATCTTCTCTTAGTTTGATCAAACTTTTTTGGATACTTCTTAAAAGCTTTTCCGTTGTTTCTTTTGTCGTTTGTAACTCTAGCTGATTTAGCTGCCATTATCTATCCCTACCTGCTTCCCAAAGAGAATCTCCAACTGAACGGTTTTCGTATCGAGCCATAACAAAAAGAAGGTCTGACAACCTATTTAAATAACGAGCAGTCAAAAGATTTACTCCATCACCAAACTGATGTATTGCATGCCATGTTGCTCTTTCTGCACGACGAACAACTGTACGTGCAACATGGAGATGGCTAGAACTAGAAGTTCCTGATGGAAGTACAAAAGAACGCAGGGGGTCTAAAAATGAGTTGTAATAGTCAATCTGAGTCTCAATATAGTAAATCTGTTTCTCGGTAACTCGAAGGGCTTCAGTTGTTGGGTTTTCTACTACAGGAGTGCACAAATCAGCACCAACATCAAACAACTCATTTTGAATACGAAGAAGAAGAGTCTTTATCTCTCGACTCTCTACATGCAACATAGCAACACCAATAAAAGAGTTAGCCTCATCTACAGTTGCAAAAGCCTCAAGGCGTGGGTCATTCTTAGATGTACGGCTCATATCTCCGAGAGATGTGGTGCCATCATCGCCAGTCTTGGTATAGATGCGAGTGAGGTTTACCATTAGTGTCCTGTCATGGCACGCCACACGTGTAGCGTAATTTGATGAGAAACGTAAAGCCCTACCGCGTTAAAACCAAGTGTTACTGCAAACTGCACCCATAGAGTTGCCTTAGTCTGCTCGCCAGAAATAATGTCAGTAGGACGCGTTAGAGTTTTCACGGGAATTTAACCTCTCCATTGTTAGCAAACACAAGAGCAATCCCATCCCCATTATGAATTGGGATTTGGTCAATACCTGTTTGAGCCCATCCCCATTCACCAACTAAATCAAATGGATTTAAGAAATGGTCATGCTCTTTATACAAAACTGCCCAGTACGCTTTCTCTGGTGGCATACTTTCACAAGTTTCCATAGAGCTGTCTGGATAGTTATTGACTCGGCAAACAACAGCATTTCCATACTTTTGAGTGCCTTCGATATCAACGTTAGCAAGCTTTAAAAACTCAAGAGCTGGTATCTCTCCCTCTACAGGAATGCACTGAGTTGTTTTTGCACCACCGTTAAGCGGGCCATAGTCTATGTAAAGTTCTGCGCAATCTGCTTTTGATTGCTGAGTAAAAACAAGAGTTCCAAGTGATAAAACAATTAAAGCAATACCTACTACAACTTTTCTCATTCTGTCTTTCTATATCGGTTTAGACTAAGAGTCTATCGGTTTCCACAAGTATTGTGAAGACATGTAAGGATTTACTTCAGAAGAACCTTGGTAGACCTGTCCAGTCTCTCTATCAACAAGAAGCCACTTTTCTGGACACTTAGTAGTAATAGATAGAGTTACAGCGTCATCTAAAGCTGGAGCAGTAAAACTTCCCCACCCTTGAGCTATTGAGCCAGCTTCAATACTTCTGTAATTCATTTCAACCCTTTCGGATACGCTCTATCAACTCCGTTGAAGAGTATTCGTGCTTCCTACTATTGTAATAAATTTCTATACCGTGAGTTGCGCACCAGTCGCGTCCTGTGAAGTCTTTACCTGCGTAGTCCTCCCCGATGATACGAACATCAATAGGCAGGGTTTTTAATAGGTTGAGTAGGTCTTCCTCGGTCTCATAAACAACAATCTCATCTACATAACTAACTGCTTTTAACTGAATCTGACGCTCAATTAAAGATTGGATTGGCTTGCGCTTTTCGGGTCTATCAATACTTGGGTCAGTCTGCAGGGCAACTATTAAGTGATCGCAGACGGTTTTTGCCTCTTCAAGCATCAAAATGTGCCCTGCATGAAGTAAGTCAAAGCATGAGGCAGTAAATCCAACTTTGTTCTGCTTGAACATCCTCTCAAGTTCAATAAGCGCTGAAGATTCCATTAATCAATCACAGACTCTTTGATGGCTTTTAGCATTACATCTTTTGTTCTTGTTTTAGCAAAATAGTCGTAAAGTCTTTCTAAAGGAGGAAATTTACCAAAAATATATTTAGTTTCTACTATAGAAACAGTACGCTTAAAAATCTCTTCATTGTTGACAAATCTTTTTAAAACAACTTTTTTGTCTGTGTTAAACCTGACATAAAACATAGGCTCGCCTTCAGAAATGTGCATGTGTTCTACACCTTCCCACAGTAGGTACTCTGCGTGAACTGGTCTAAACCACTTACCAATGTCAAACTTACCTGTTCCAATAACTCCATACTTGGAAGCTTCGGTTCTGTGTAGGTAGGGGGCAATCATCTCCATCTCAAGGCTCTCTTCTGCAACAAATAGCCAAGCCATTGAAAGCATCAATGGATGCCTATTTACAATGTATGGAGTTCTAACTTTAGATTTAGCTGGATGAATTTGATACTTATTTGGTATCTCCCACATACCCTCCTGATTGTTGTAAACAAACTTACTATCTGTTACATTATTTATCATAAAAGTATTTTTGTAGTTGGAGTTAAAAGCTGGGCAATAGATAAGACTTTCTTGCTTAGCACCTTTGTCTTTTTGTTTTTTAAACTCTGGCAAGACCTCTATTGGGTCTTGATAAAAAATATTCCAGTCGATGTAAGTATCAGGGTAAATTTCAAAAATTGGTCCCCAATATACGACTATCTCGTCGCTGTTGTCTTTAGCCATGTATTTATCATAGTTCAAAATTGGATTTTCCGGGCTTCCTTTCCGTTAAAAGCATCGGCGTTGCGAGAAATAAAGGTGAGGGGGAGAGGGTAGGGTTGTTGGGTGATATACGAGTGGAAGATGGATGGCGTTGTCAGGAACTATGGCGATGCGCTGGCTGAGTTAATAACGCCACCCTCTATTTATAAAATGTGGGCAGAAAACCAAGACCACATGTACTTCCCTTTGGGAAGCGTTATATGTAATGAAATAATAGAAGAAACTTTAAGACTTGGATTAAAACCAGTTTTTATTACATGTGGGTGGAGAGGCGAAGAGTTAGATAGCAGTCTTGTTGAGCTCTGTGAGTTTAGGACTGTGCGTGGCCCAAACACTCAAGCTGAGTTAGCAAGACATGGGATAGATGTTGAATTTACAAGAGACCCTGCCTATGTTCTTCCTGAACTACTGACAAAAGCTCAACCTAATGGTTTGGCATTTGTAATGCGCCATCTAAAAGACCCGTCTGAATATAATGAATTTACTGCTCATGAGTATGGAGCAGATGAAATTTATAGTGCAGTAGTTGAAACTCTTGACGACACTATACGTATAGTTCACAAGATTTCTGGTGCAAGATTTGTACTAGCTGGCTCTATGCATGCTGCTATGACTGCACATGCCTATGGGGTGCCTTTTGCTTTACTAGATGGGCCATACATAGACTGTCTGCCTAAGTGGTATGACTGGTTTGCTTCGGTAGACTTAGGTGAGCCTGTATTCGTCAATAGTATTGTCGAAGGCAGACAGTGGTACAACGACAACGTAAGGAATAGAAATAACGATGGCATTTGAATACAGCAAAGAAGAATGGATGCGTCATGCCAAGACTGAGCTTGATATTGTTGACGAACAGCCAATTTACAAAGAGTTTTACTTAAAGGTGTTAGACGTCTTTACAGAATTTTCCCACAACCAAGACACTATTTATTTCACACCAGAAATTTTAGAAAAGCTTATGAGGCACGACAACTTAAAACCTCTAACTGCTCACCCAGCTGAATGGGAAGAAGTTGGTCCAGAAATCTGGAGAAACAAAAGAAATCCTCGGGCATACTCAAACGATGCAGGTAAGACAGTCATTATGACTCCAAGAAAAGATGAAAATTACGAAAACAATACAATTATTCCAACTAATCTTCCGCCTCATATAGAAGAAACTATGAGAAGTTTAAGAGACGTAAAAAACTTCTAATTCTTTTTAGTTGGGTAGTTTTCAGCGTCATCTGCCCAAAGCATGTCAAAAATATTTGAAGGCATAGAGTCACCCTTTTTTTGATGAGCCTTGAGGTGGTCAATCATTTCTTGAGTTGATTCAGCTTTATAAAAAGTTTCAATCATGTCACCGAAGCTGCACATTTGACAGACTACTCCGCCTGATGAATGTGCATATACATAAACATCATCAGAAAAAAATCTTGCGTAAGCCATTTCTACCTCCTACTCGGATATGAACCATAGTATTACATATCGTCAAGAAAAACTTGAATAAAAGATTTTTCCTCTACTGACAGGGAATCTTTTAATTCTAGATATTTATTATAGTTATGCTCTCTAAAATAAACTGTCTCACCTGAGACTGTAAGGTTTATTTCAACTAAGCCTTTTTGCCATAGGGCATTGGCGGTTTCTCCTACATGCTGTACTTGCATGTTCCAAAGCTCAGGGAATAGCTCTTCGCAAACATCAGTTATCTTGTAGACCGCTTCACCTGTATCAGGTGATATGCCATAAAACTCTACAGCACCCATCTCAAGGAGGAGTTCGAAGAGATAGTCAAACCTATCTTGATCTTGCTCTTCCACGACTACTCTTCTTCGTCGAAATCTATCTCTGACTCATCAGAGTCATCAAAATCAATGTCTGACTGAAAAACTATTGCTTCATCTAAAACATCATGCTCGGTGATAATTAGAGCAACGAGGCGAAGAGCTTGACGCTCTCTAAATCCTGCCTTAACTAGAGACTTAAAAAGTTCATGCATTTGAGCTGCATCTTCGTCCAAAGAAGACATGCCAAGCTCAATCTCTAGTTGATTAAAATCAACAGAGTCCTTTTTTGGCTCTTCCTGCGGAGAGTCAGGAGAGTTCATATCGCTCATATAGTCAGTGTAGACCTGTAACAGATTAGTCATTTTTTCCAATGTATTCGTGAGAATAAGACCATCGATTTGGATTTAATTCCCACCGCATGTTTTCACGATGTATACGTCCATCTGAACGCTTCATGTGATTTTTTGAAGTTGGTTTCCATAATGGAGAAGTGTCTCTATATTCTCCTAAACGAGGATGAGAAGTCTTAGAAAAATATCTTTTATTATTGCTTAAGTAATGTTGAGCAACTGCTTCAGAAATCTTTGGTCCAAAACCAAGTCCTTGATAATCAGGATGTACAACTAAGCGATGTTCACGCCATGCATTTTGTACGGTACCTGAAGGGTAAGTCATGGATGCTACGTAACCAACTAACTGTTGTTCCCAGATAGCCACGTAGCTGTGTGAGGCTTTATTGAGTTGCTGCGAGAGATAGTGGTGCGAAGCGAAGTAGCTCCAAACGCTGTTGTGGGCAGGGTAAATGTCGAGAACCAGTTCAGGTCGTTGAAGATACCTTCCTGAGGTCCACTCGCCGCGGTCGGTGTCTATGACCCAATCTGGCTCAAGGAACTCAAGGATGTCGCGGTGGACTGTAGCCAGTACGACTCCTTTTATGTTGTTGCGACGGATGTATTTAGACATTGATGTTGAAGCAGCCTTGGCTACGTTTCTATCTACTACTGAGGTGTACTCGTCAATGACAGCACCACTTTGCAAAGATATTGCTAAGTCAGCTCGAAACTTCTGACCATTCGACAAAACGTTGTAAGGCTTAACCCACTCAGGTACTGACATTAATCCAGCAGCCGAAAGTCTTTCATTTGCATCTACTGGGTCTTTAAAGTGTGAAGCAATTGATTTAGTTGAGTCCCATTTTGTGACTACTGGATTTCCAAAAGATTGGAGGAGAGTTGACTTACCTGTCCCAGAGGCACCAACGATTACGCCAAGGTTAAACTCACTAGGAAGTTCTGGAAGAACAAACGGGTGAAAGGTTGAAATACCGTCTGTTTCGTAATCGAAGGGACGGACCAAGTCCCGCGTAAGACTGTCCATCTCTACATAAGAGGTTAGAGGGGTGTCTGACCTCAGTAGCTTTTGCCAACTCTCCATAGCTCGACGCTATCAGAGAAAGTGAAAAAAGTCCAGGTTATTTAGAGTAAGTCAAACCAAGAAATTGAACCGACAACGCTTCCAGTCCCTGAAAGAGTTTTTGCTGCTACAACATAAACATCACTTACTGGGCCGCCAACGCTTGATGCATTAGTTCTTCCAAGTTGCAAAGCAAAGTTTGCTAGCCCATTGATGTCAAGACCAACTGCAGCACTCTTCCCTGAGTTACCTGGACCAGAACCGCCAGCTAAGAAATACTCACCCACAACAGTTCCGCCACTCATAGAAGTTGCTGAGTTATTATATTCAATATTGTCGTTTGAATGGGTTGACCAAGTTCCCCCAGTTATTGAGGCTGGATTTCTAATAAGAGAAATAACAAAGTTTCCATCAGTTGATGGAAGTGCAGCAAAGTTAGCTGGGAGAATAACGGAGTCTTCTCGACCAGCTGCAAGTCTTATTGCTACAAGTGGGTAATAAGTAGTTCCAACTGAAACAGCTGTAGTACGAGATGCTGTCCAAGAGATTGACTGCTTTTGATACCCACCGTTAGAAATAACTGAAATACAGATTTGCTTCATTGTGCTTGATGAAGCAGTAGTCCCTGTATTTTCAATTTCATATCTGCAGGGAAGTGAAGCGGTAGTCATATAAACCGTGTCTATGTTGTTTGCGTGGTTGAACTGGTGAGCCTCAATAAAAATACCGTCAATAGCAAAACCAAGACGAACTGAACCTACACCAAGCCACTCATACTCAGACCAAAGAATCTGTGCCTTACTTAAGTCAAGAAGTACATCTGAAGGACCAGTGCCATCAAGTTTGTCTAGATTCCATTCAGATTGAGGGACTCGAACTTCGACAACATTGCCACTTGCATAAGAACGTCTTACAAAGTTAACGGTTGTTCCATCAAGCTCTAAATAAAAACCATTGTGGACTGAAAAGTATCCTGCTCTTTGACGAAGATTTGTTTTAGCTGGAGCAAAAACAAAAGTCTGCAAAACCTGTAATGATTTACCTGGTTGGTATGAAAAAACCTTTTTTGTTTCTCTATAAAGCTTGTCACCAGAAGCAGTTCCAACAGTCAAAGCAGCTGTGCTTTGTTCTGGGATGTGAGTTGCTGAAGCGGTACCAGAGGTTACGTCGCTAAAATCTCCGTTTTGACTGTATCTGTGGGAGGCGTCAAATAAAGTAAAAGCATCAGAGACCTTGGTACGTCCAAACATGTCTGAACGAAACGCGTTGATTTGATCGCGAGAAGGTTTAGAAACATTGTTGTTTGGTGTTGTAGCCATTATTAAAGTATAAAGTAATAAAGGAATTTGACTTTAGTAGAGGAAGAAGGTATGATAACAAAATGGGACGCAGGAAAAAAACGACTGAACCTTCTAATCCAACGCCTAACCCGACTGCTCATTGGATTACTTCGAGCGAGATAGTCATCCATGGAAGACATGTCAAGCAAGGGTCAGAGCTTTCCATCAAAGGAGAGCGAGGCAGATTCAATTTCATAAAGCACGTCTTGAACCCAAAAACTGGTTCTGAGTGGGTAGATGTGGTGGGAGGGCCAGCAGGTTATAAGACATTAAGGTCCTTCCATGTTGATAAAATCCGTCGGGTTCATAATAAAGTTAAGACCAGAGCGGGCCGTAAGGCCAAGGGATTGGATGTAGAATAAAACTATGAAATGTATCTGCGGCTATCACAGCTACCCAAATAATGCCCGTGTGTTTGCTAACCACATTCAAGACTGCATGGTCGATGGCGCATGCAAGGACATTATGCCTGTCCCAACTGTTGTATGGCGTGACGGTGGCTTTACTGTCGTACGCGAGGCTGACGAGGGTGAGCAGACCTATGACCTTGGTCTTACCCGCC
>B570J29032_109958987_pt1 | contig 16797 bp, 12 predicted proteins | sample LakMenEpi16Nov12_FD_29032 | JGI IMG/M metagenome (IMG submission 29032) | reverse complement strand
ACTATGATAAGGATGTAAGATTACACTCCCGGGGAAATCTAGTAAAGGCGTTGCAAGATCGATATGAGTTGGCTAAGAAAGAAGCCGAACGCGCCCAATACGACTACTACCGTGTAGCCGCAGGGCTCCCGGCAGTGAAGGATATCTATGGCGAATAAGTTCTCTAATTTCCGAGCCCGTACGCTCGCGGAAAAAAACACGGATAACAATTTGAATGCGGAGTTTATAGAAACTCACGCTTCTTCTACAGTAATAACACACAGTCGAATTAGTGAAGATATCAAGGCCGTTTTAACAAGAGATCACAATGAAGGCGTAGATGAGGTAATTTTATTTACCAAGTATGCGGCTGAAATTGAAGATAATCTTGTCGTAGGAGATTACTTAGTACATGACGAACAAACCTATTTAATTTACATGGAGTTTAGACTCCCTGCAAAGTTTCTAGGAGTATTTAAAAAATACAAAATCATTGAATGTAACTTCCAGGTTAAAGTAGATAACATAAGTCAATACGCAGCTTACATTGGCAGTTTAAAGAAGTTTGTCTCAATGACAGAACAGTCTACTGGCGATGTGAGTTTAGGTGTAGAAAATTACAAGCCGGTTGTTGTTACAAAAAACAACACCGGCCTTACAGTTGGTAAAAGATTTTTATTAGGAACGGAAGCATTTGAAATAGTGGCACTAGACCGTCTTAGTAATGCAGGCATTATGTATATATCTGTTAACGCAGTTCCATATAATGCTACGCTTGATAATCTTCAAACTGGCACTGCAGTAACAGCGCCAGCCGCAACAATTAACGCAACCAATAATACAACATTAAGACAAGGTGAATCGAAGACAGTTACAACTAACTTTGGTTATATATTCCTTGATCCGGGTGCAACAATAACAAGTAGAACACTAACATCGGTAACGTTTCTTGTGCCTTATAACACAACTACGTTGCAAGTAGATACTAAAAATGTTGGTGGAAGTATAGTGACCACAAATTATACGGTTGTGATATAGTATGAAAACAATAGAACTCGTAGAACAAACTCTTTATCAGATTAAAAATATTTTGATAAATGATGATATTATTAGAAAACTATTATACTTACAAATACCAAGCGCGCTAACTTCAAACACTAGTGTAACCACAGCACAAACTGACGGACTAATATCTGTTATCCCTTATGTGCAAGATGATGATGGTATTGAAAACTCCTCACAATCAAACTTTATAGTGTTATATTGCGGCAATATAAACTTCCAAGATGACATTCAGCACACGCTGACTTTAGGGATCGATATATTTGTATATAAAGATTACTATTTATTGGATAGCTCAAAAATGCGGATAACACAACTATTAAACAGGGTAGTAGATTTATTAGAGGATAAAAAACTTGCTTTTGCAGAAAAGTTCACTATAAGTGACGCTAGATTAACATCTATCGACCAAGGTAAAACTATCGGTTACTTAACAACTTGGAGCGTCGCAAATGGCACAGCAATCAGGTATTAAAACAACTTTACAAAAACTATCACTAATTGAAAATATACCGGTAGAATTTAACATAGATAATAGAAGACCAATTACATTTGTATGTCCAACAACCTACGATTTATTTAGCGAATTAGATATAAAAATATTTCTTACAGTCATAAGTTTAACTACTGAAAAAATTAAAGAGTTAAAATTAAATGTAAGCTTTGATACATCTACAACTGGAAAAATTATACAAGGTTTTATGGGATTCACAGATTACGGTACAATATTAAGAAAGTATTTTCTAAAATACATAAAAAATAGTGAAGTAGTTGAAAATGCAATATTTGTAGAAAAAGAAAAGGTTTTATCAAGTGAGTTGGATTATATCTCTGATATTATTCAAACCTCTCTTGGTCAAAAAGATTTTCAAGAAAAGCAAGAATCCGAGGCTGAGCTTAATGATCCCATTATTGGTAAAATTTTAAAAGCTCAAAAAGAAGCTGAGGTAAAATTAAAAAAAGCAAAATCCAAAAACGCAAAAAATGGCAAAGGTTATTCGATAGAAGAAATAATGCTCGCGGTCTCTTATGAGTTCGGTTATAGCATGAAAGATTTATTAAATAAAACTTATTTTTCGCTAATTTGGCACTTTGGTTTCGTTTCCAAAGTTGACGCTCATAAGCTGAATCAAATGATTCTTAGTAGCGGCATGAGCAAACAAAAGTCGTACAGCTACTGGCTCAATAAATAACAAGAGGTGATTATTGATGGCATTAACAGATCAATTACTTACACACTTTAAAGAAAAGTTCGGTATAGTAACAGTCGTCAACGCTACATTCTACGAAGTCGATGGAAGAAATCCATTAATCTCGTTTGATACACTCAAGATGTCTAATATTACATCAGAAGGTCAGCAAAAAGAAATCCGCGGTGGACAAGGAGCAGAACTCTTACTCCAATACGACTTTGGTCGTACCGCAAATATTGAAATTACAGACGCATTAGTTTCGATGGGCTCACTCGAATACTTATTCGGTGGAAATATGACTGCGGGCACTTTCAAAGCTCTTCGTAGACAAGAAGGGGTTATCGCAACAGCTGATACAATCCCAGTACCATCCGGAACATTAACAGCTAATTCATTTGTTGCAATTGTAATAAATGCAAATGGTAATAGAACCAAATACCCAGCACCTGGAGTAGCTCCTGCTGAATCGATGGCTGCTTTAAATGCACTTGTCGCAGCAGACACAACTGGCGCAGCTGCCGGAGATAAATATATCTTATGGTATGAAAAATCATATACAACAGATGGCGAAGACATCGATGGTGACCCAGCCGCTGTTAGAGAAATGATTCTTAAAGCTTCTGACTTCCCACCAACAGTTCGTTTCGTTGGAGAAACAGTTGTTTTAGATGCAGATAAAGGTAAGAAAATTGCATTTGTCGTTGAAGTTCCTAAGTTCAAACTTAACGCAAACTTCACATTAAGCTTTGACGCAGAAGGAGATCCTTCAGTGTTTGATTTCTCTGGTGTTGCTTTATCGCACAACGGCGAATTGCTTAAAGTTAAGACTTTAGGCTTTATAGACTAATTAAATAGTTTAAAGCTACTAGGCCCGCTCGAAAGAGTGGGTCTTTTTATTTGGAGTTAAAAATTGAGTTTTTATTTGCATTGTGCTATAATATATAGTATAGGCCGTAGTGCGGCCAAGGTGGTGAAGTATGTATAAGATAGATAATGCAGGTAACGTTAATATCTTTATTAAAGCAATAGATGCCGTAAACCTGATGGGCGTAAGTTATGCTGCAGGTGAGGTTATTGCTAATTTTGAAAATGCTTATTTTGCTTTAAATTTTTCAAATCAAAATAAAAATATTACTAAAGGTCCTGTAAATATATTAAATTTTAATACAATAGCTGTAGAAAGTATTAGTATAGATCCAAAGTCATTGGATTATAATCATTTTAATTTTATAGCTTCTTCAAAAAGTGTTGACCAAAATATATATGTTCCTGTTAAGGAGTCTATAACCACAGATTCTACTGGAGTAGTATTTTTAATTAGAATCCCATTTCAAGCAAAAGGAGTTATTATTAAAAATAGTTCCAACCAAATTGTAACAGGATATACTATTGATTATAATACTGGAAGAATTACCAGTCTTGGCAATAGCACAACTTACACGGCATATTACTATTTCCAAGATGTAAGTTTAGTTGGATTTAGTTTAAAAGAAATAAGAACCCCATATTTCAAAATAGAAATAACGGGAGAAAATAATATAAACGGTGTTTCAAGGTTTATGTTTATAGAAATACCTAGAGCATCAATAGACATAGCAACGGTTTTAGATTTTAAAAACGATATGCTTGTCGCGCCAGAAATGAATTTTAAAATTCTAGATGGTGAAGCTAGTATAATTTACTACTAAGGAGGGTAATTATGACTAAAGAAGAAGCAATGCAGTTAATTGAAAAGAAAGAGTTTACACAAAAGGAATTATTTGAATTTTACGAAGTAAGAAATATTCAGGGCTTAGAAACATATTTAGAAAGTCGATTCGATGTAATTGATGTTAATAATGAATATTTAGTTAATTCATTTAAGTTTATTTTTGAAACAAGAGAGTCTGAAACCTTTAATCCTTTAGAAGAGCGCTATAGATATTACGCTATGCTACTTCCAGGATTATTTGGAATTAATCCGGACAATATGCAGATATTAGTTGCGGGCCTAGGGTTATTTAAAACAATATTAATCTTAGATAAACTTTTACAAGAAAAAGAAGAAGTTAAATACTTCAATAACTTATATAAAGAATATGTAAATGAAATGTATTCTATCGGCAGAACCGCAAATAAATATGTTAAGTTATTAGATAAATCTTTAGCTGAATTCTTAAATAAGAATGGTGCTGAGTCTTTATCTAAAGTTGTACAAGAATTTTTACAAGCAAAAAATAATTTACTAGATAAAGCCGAATAATTTAAATCGGCGAGGTGATTTTGATGGCAGCAATTGACATTGGCGTAAAGTTTTCGCTAGAAAAACTTGACGAAATTGTTGGCGGTTTTAATAAACTTATCGAAGGAGTAGACTTCGGTAAGGGTTTTGAGCTGGACGCACAAACCATCAAAGCGCAATTTGGTATTGTAAAGGATCAATTAGCTAAGGCTTTACAAACTGGGGAACTAGATGTTAAGTCATTGAATCTTCCAGGACTTGTTCGCTCACTAGAAAGTGTAGCAAAACAAGCAGCAAAAGCAATGGGCTCAGAACTTAATGATAAAGCTCTTGAACCTTTTAAAGCTGAATTAGATACTATTGGTGGCGAAATAGATAAAAAAGCCAATCAATTAAAAGATATAACTTCTCAAAGAAAAGGACTCACTGAAGAAGCTGTTAAAAAACAAACAAGAGAAGAAACTGGCGGTGGCGTAAGTAGGGTCATGTTTGGCAGTATGTCGGAAGCTGAAGGTTATCTTAAAAAATTAAAAGAAGCAGAAAAGGAAGATCCAGGTGCTTCTGCAAAAAGAACAGAACTTATTGATTTTTATAAAGCTTATGTAAAAAATCTTAAACAAGCTGAAAAAGCTAGGTTGGATTTAAATAAAGAAGAAGATAAAATTAAAGGAGAAATTACTAAATTAAAAGCTAAAGAAGAAGCTCTTATTTTAAAAATTAAAAAAGAAAGTGCGGCTATAGATGCGCAAACTCCTGCAAATATTCAAAATATTTTAGCATTGTCTACACAGCTTAGAGAAGTTTATGAAAAACTTAGAAAAACTCAAAAGGCTGGAAATGACGAAAAGAAGAAAGAAATAGAAGGAACTAAAGAATCCACTAATGCGAATAATGCTGAGGCAAAAAGTTTTGCTTCAAAAGCAATTTCTGCTGGTCTTTATTATACCGCAATTAACCAAGTAAAAAGATTAATGAGAGAGTCTGTTCAAGTTGTTAAAGAACTTGATAAGGCTATGACAGATGCGGCTATTGTTACGGATATGAATAGGAAAGAAGCTTGGAAGCTTTTAGGGACATATCAAAATTTAGCAAAAGAAACAGGGTTAGCTGTTGGTGAAATTTCAGGCGTTGTTGTAGAATTCTTAAAACAAGGTCGTACAACAAAAGAGGCTTTAGAACTTGCTGAAGTTGCAGCTAAGGCTGCAAAAGTTGCTGGCATTAGTGCTAATGATGCAGTTGATTATTTAACCTCAGCGGTTAATGGATTTGGTCTTGCCGCGGATAAAGCTATTGATATTGCAGATAAATTTTCTGCTATTGCAGCAGCATCAGCTACTGACTTTAATGAACTTGCAATAGCAATGTCTAAGGTCGCTCCAGTTGCAAAAGTAGCTGGCGTTGGCGTTGACTTTATGATGGGTGTTCTTGCTAAAGGGTTAGAAACTACTCGTGAAGCTCCAGAAAATATCGGTACAGCTTTTAAAACAATTTTTGCGCGTATGCGTGAAGTTACAGATATTGGTAAAGCAACTGAAGACGGAATGTCTTTAAACAGAGTTGAAAAAGCTCTTGACTCTATTGATGTTCCATTACGTAATGTTAGCGGGCAATTTAGAAATCTTGAAGATGTTTTAATTGATGTTGGTGATAAATGGGATACCTTAACAAGTATTGAACAAGCATATATTGCAACATCTCTTGCGGGTACTCGTCAACAACCACGTTTACTTGCTATTTTTAACGACTTTGCAAGAACTAAGGAGTTAATTGAATTATCAAGTGAATCAGTAGGCGCATTACAATTCCAACACATCGACTATATGGAAGGTATGGAAGCCGCGATGAATCAGTTACAAAACTCATGGCAAGGTTTTATTATGGCTTTAACTGAGTCTGACATTATAATTGGTATTATTAATGTAATGACTTTTGCTATTGAAACATTAGCTGGTGCTTTTAAACTTTTAAATACTCCAGCAGGTCATACAGTAGCAATATTAGGATTAATAGGTATTGCTCTTACTACCATGTTAGCAAAAACTATGGCAAATACTGCCGCGACTATTAAAGAAGCACTCGCTACTGTCGTACTAAGTTTAGTAAACAAAAAAGCAGATAAAACATACCGCGGACTTTCTAATATGAAGTTTAGCACGATGGTAAAAACTTTTGGATTAACTGCAGCAAATGTTGGCGAAACTGCCTCTGCAAAAGCCGCGACTTTTGCTAATAGTAATTTAGCATTATCTTTTAAAATTTTAGCCGCTTCAATATGGGCTACACTATTACCATTATTACCATTTATTGCAGCCGCTTTAGCAATTGTTGCAATTGGTGCTTTAATTGGTTTAGCATTATATGAAGCTAGTAAAGATGCAGCATATTTTGCTGAAGAACTTGATAAGACAGGTAAAAAACTTAATGATTTAGAAGGTAAAGAAAAAAATATTAAAAAACTTACCGATAGATTTAAAGAACTTCAAAGAGTAACTAATAAAACAGCTGCAGATATTGAAGAGATGAGTAGAATTGCAGAAGAATTAAATACCGCAGAACTTTCAGTTGATGGAAAAACACAAACTTATAATTTTGCCGAGGTTGATTTTACAGGAGCTTCTGTTTTTAATGAAGAAGAATATCAAAGATTTTTAGATGATGCAGCGCTTGAAAGAGAAAGATTAAATGCTGAAGCATCTAAAGCTTTTGCTTCAGCCATACGAACAGATGGTGTTCTTGCCTTTGAAGAAAAATCAGTTTCAGATTTTGCTAGAAAGCAAGGGTATGAAGCCGGTGTTGCTTTTGCTGATAATTTAGCACAAGGCTTTGATGATGAGACAAAATCTAAAGTTAAGAAGCAATTAGCAGATTCTTTAAAGCAAATGGATATGTCTATATTTTATAGAATAAGGTATAGAACATCAGATGGTAAAGAATTTGATACAGCAGCAGAAAGAGACGCATATGTCGCAAATCAAAGAGCAGCTGGAAATAAAATAAGCGCTTTAACTAGATACGACACAATGGCCTTTGATGAAGAAGGTTTAGAGGAATTCTCTGAAAAATTAACACAAATTTATGCGGATGGAACTCAAGAGCTTCAAGATAGAATTAATGAAATTATGGATCCTAAAAAAGGATTAAGTATTGCTGAACAAACCAGACAAGTTCTTAACGCAACAGTGGAAGAGTATCAAGAACAAATCGAAGATGCAAGAGCACAGTTTGAAGGAGAAGAACTTAAAGCCGCTTTAGCTGTTATTGCTCAATCAAATACAGACGCTGTTATATTAGATGGTCTTTTAGGTAAAGGTATTGAAATGGATGTCATTGTAAATTTACAACTTCAAGGTCAAAACATGTCGCAAATAGATGAATTTATAAGTCAATATGCGGACCAAACTTTCACAGGTGGTGGGGCGAGTGGTTTTAGAAATCAAGCTGAAAGAGATGCTTTCTTTGCTCAACAAGATCAAATAAATGAAGACAGAGCAGATGTTAGAGAATCTATAGCTTTAGCCGCATCTGGCGGTGCAGAAAACATTACAGCCGGATTTACTAGTTTTAGAGAAAATTTAGCTGCTATGGGTTATACTCCAGAACAAATAAAGGAAGCAGTAAACGAATTAGCAGGAGTAATTAAAACTTTATCTATAGAACAAGTTGGCGCTTTAATGAAAAGCCAATCAGATTTAACTAAAAACGCAATGGGTCTTTCAGAACAAATTGCAAAAGGTGACTTTAGTAACTTTGGTGAAATAGTTACTGAGTATGGTCTTGAAGCTGCAACAGATATATTAAATGGATCTGAAGCAGGTATTCGTGCTGTTATGGAAAAGAATGCAAGAGAAACCAGAGCAGAAATAGCTGCTTCTATTGCCTTAATTTATGAAAGAGAAGGTGTGACAGACTTTGCCAATTTAAGTGACGCTGCAAAAGAACAAGTTACATCTCTTGAATTAATGTCAAGCTACTATGAAGATATTGTAGGCTTTGAAACGCTTCGCGAATTTAGAATGAAGCAAGTTACAGGCTACATGAAAGAAATGAATGATTTAATGAAACTACAACAATCTTTATTGGATTTAGGTGCGGCTGAAGATAGTCCATTTGTGAATACATTAAATGAAATGGTTGATAGTTTAGATAGATTAGCTAGAATAAAAATTGATAAACAACTTGAAGCTGATTTAGCAAATTTAGAACAATTTGGAACATTTGTTGATGGTGTATTTGTTATAAATCCTGATATTAATATAACACAAGCAAATCAGGCAATTGATGCGGCAATGTCAACATTAACAACATACGTTCAAATGCAAACAGAAGCTTTTAATAAACAAAAGAAAGCAATTGATGATGCGGCCAAATCAGAAATTGATGCGGCAAAAACATCATTTAATGAAAGATGGGCTGCACTTGAATACACAAACAAATTAGTCGAAGCAGAAGAAAAGATTTTTGAAGTAAGAAGAAGAGTTGCGGCACTTTCAATTTCTGGCGCATCAGCTGGACAATTTGCTGAAACTCAAAAAGACCTTAAAAAGCTTGAAGAAGAAAGAAGAAAGATGATTGAACAACAAGGTCTAGAGGAAGTTCAAAAAGAACTAGAAGCTCAAAGAGACGAAGCTATTGCAGTGGCTCAACAAACTATGACCGCAGCGATAGAAGAATATACAGCGCAATTAGTTGAAGTACTGCCTGGATTAACTGTAGCTTTAGAAAATTTAATTATTGCATTAGATGATAATACTGAAATAACTCAAGAAGATGTAGACGCGGCTCACAAAGGTATAAAAATTGGTCCAGGAAAAATGGGCGTAGAATTCCTTGGCCCTATGATGTAGGTGGTATAAATGAGACAACAATATAAAGCATTTAGATTCGACGGACAGACATATCATGAAGATATGTCTTCCGGCTATAGAATTATCAACGCAACCCTTGATAATGATTTTTACATGCAATGTATTCGTGGTCCGCGCAGTATTGTAGAGGATAAAATCCCGGGTAGAGACATTCCTTACTTTTATGAAATAGATGACGAACCATTAGAATTTGAAGTCACTTTTGCTTTTTCAGAAGTTATGACAAAAACACAAATAAAGCAAGTTGCTAGAAAATTCTTTGCTCCTGTTGTTTATAAAGAACTAACATTTGGTGATTATGATTTAGCCACTACAACCTATACGGCAAAAACACCAACTTATAAAGTTATATTTCATGGCGAAACAGATATTAATTATGTTCAACAATCTGCGAATGTAAATATATTTCAAGTTGCAAGCACAAGTACAATTGAAGCGCCAAAAGAAAATGCTTCAGTTTATACTTTAAATTATGTAAAAACTGGCGCAACTACTCAAAGTTATGTAAAAACCGGGGGTAGTATTTTAAGCGGAGAAAATATAATTACTGGAATTACAAATTTTACTAATTTAAGAATTGGTCAAAAAGTAGTTTATAGCGCAACACTGTTGGGTACAATAACGAATATAAATTTACAAGATCAGGAAATTACAATATCAGCCAACTCGGCATCAACAAGAACGGGCTCATTTACTTTTAGAGATGATAAGAGATTGTCTTTTGCTAATATTACTAACTTGTCTGTTGGTATGTTAGTTGTTGGAACAGGTGTTCCATCAGACACATTTATAGATGAAATATATGACGTCGCTAATAGTGTTGTTTCTGTTGATAAAGATATAACTACAGTTTATACTGGATCTGGAAGTATAACTTTTTATGATTTAAATAAATTGGTAGTTGATAATTTAGACAATATAGAAGTCAATCAGCATATCTTTAGTGGAAGCGCAACTATAAATAATAAAAAAATAATTGCCATTGATGAGGATAATAGCATATTAACATTAAACTCAGAGCCAACAACATATATTGGATCTTCTGGCTCTCCTGTTTCTATTGTTATTGCGGGACCAACATATGTCGGTAGTAAAACTTTAAATTTTACAGCAGGAAGCTATAATCATTTAATGATTGGTAATACAGTATATGTTAATACAGGCTCTAATTATTTTTATGGAGTCATAACAGCAACTACATCAACATCAATAACAGTTAATATTACAAGTGCTAATGGATATGTTAATTTAGTTGAGCCAAATATAACAGTTACTAGAATATCATCAGACAATGGATATATAGCGTATCTTACCTTAACTGCAAGAGCAGATAGACCTTATGGTTATAGTGTTATTACAGGTCAAATAGGCTCACCAACAACAGCCTCTCAAATTTCTATTACAAGTACAGGAGATATAACTTTTTTCCCAAGTATGGCTTTAACAAATCCCGGTACAACTGGTCAGCCAATTAGAATATACAATGAAACAAACGGTTCAACAATTACTTTTAGTCAGTTATACACTTCAGAAGTCGTTACAATAAACGCAATCTTAAAAACAATTTCTAGTAATCAAACCCCAGCTTTAACAATTTATGAAAGATGGAGCAAAGATGATTTATTTTTAAGTCCAGGAACAAACGTAATTAAATTTCAAACCTATGCGAGTAGTACATGGGGAGCACTAACAGTGGCAGCATTTACATTAACAGGGGAGGCACCAGTGTATATTTATGACACTAATTAAATATGGCAAATAATAATTATAAAGTATTTTTATATAAACCCGAAGCAGTATCTGTAACAGCAGATAATGCGGGCTCTTATTTTCTTGGTGAATTACTTGTTGATAATCTTGATGTTAGTATAAAACTTCAAGACATTTCAACAGTTAATTTCAGCCTGCCTAGAATTATTAATAATACAGCAAATACTAGAATTGATGAAGTTTTAGATGGTTATGTTATTGAACTTTGGTATGGAAACTTATCTGGAACATTAAACCAAGATTATTATAAGTATAGATTTACAATTTATACCACTCCTTTAAATTTCAGTGATAATAAATTTTTACATTCATATACAGGTTACTCATTAGAAGCCTTAACCGAACTTAAAATGTTGGTTAGTTGGCCTGGGATTGAAATATCTGATTTTTATAGAAAAGTCAGTTATAATAATAATGGTACAACTCCTAAATTTTTAGAAGCTAAAAACACTTCTATTGGTGGCAATTTTGAGTATACAATTACAACTTCCGGTTCGGGATCAGACTACATAACATTAACCCCAACAACAGCTGTAGCTGCCGATATAGATATTTTTGTTTATGAAGTTAGACAAAGATTGAGTAATGGAAATGTTGTCTCAGAAAGTGAAGCTGGACTTATTCCTTACACAGGAACAGGACCAGATGATGCGGGCTTTAAAAATGGCTATTACTTTTTAACAATTTCTGGTGGGTATGTCACAGAAATAGATATTGCTCTTCCAGATAATTACACAAGCTTTAATGGAGAGTCTGTTAATTCACAGCTTTTATTTTTTAAACTTTATGACAATCCTTTAAGCCGCAGATATGCAATAGGTATAACTACAAACGCTGAACAAGCTAATGATATGTATATAGATTTAGCTCACGATGTTGCAGAGGGTAATCCAACAGATTACGATGATTTTAATTTCCAAACTCAAAAATTTTATTCAAAAAATGGTTTAACTTTAAAACAAGTTTTGCTTGGAAAGGAAGATACTAGCGCAAATACTGTTACAGCAGACGGTCTTTTATATAACACAGGTTTTACATTAGGAACAATTGATTCAGATTTATTAAATCAATATAGATCGAATTTAGAATTCAATAATGTAAGCCGCTACGCCGCAATAAAAAACTTAGCAGAAAGCTTTGATGCTATTGCTATTTATGATACAGTAGCTAATACTGTTTCTTTTTATCCTGAAAATATTTATGGAAGCGAAAATGGATTAATTATTAGATATGGTGCTTATTTAAAGGCATTAAATAAAGAGATTGATGCTTCTAAAATAATCACAAACGCTATTGGTTTAGGTAAAGATAATATTACTGTTGCTTTAGTGAATCCAACTGGTTTAAATTATTGGGAAGATTATTCTTATTACTTAGATGACTATTACATCTCTAATGCGGCTCAAATTGGAGCAATAACCGAAAGTGGAACTCTTGGTATTACTTTTAGTTATATAGATGCTTCAGGCTATTCATCAAGATGGATGTCCTCCTCATTAGTTGAAAAAGTAGCTAAGTGGCAATACACAAGAGACTGGTTTCACACTATTTTAACTGGAGAATATAACCCTACAGGTTTTTCTTCTACAATTACACAATTTTATAATTTATATGAAGATAGATTAGAAGCAATTAGATTATTAGTAAAACAAGAAACTGAATATTATACCTCTTTGAAAAAAGAAGTAAAATACGAAGCTTTTAAAAACTATTATGATAAATTAAGTAAAGATAATCCTGGAAATACTACCTACTCAGATAAACTAACTTATTATACTACTCAATTAACTAATGCTCAAACAATTAATGCAGCTTTGCTCTCGGATTTAAATGATGCCAGAGATGATATTTTTGATAAAGATACTGCCGGATCTTATGCGGCCAAAATGGTTGTATTACAAGGTTTTTTACAAAAAGACTCAGGAGCAAGATCTATCAACTTAGATTCTTTAAGACCGTTTCAAAGAGAAACTGTGGTAAACGATTCATCTATTGATGATGAAAAGGATTTATTAGATATAGTAAAAACGCACGTCGATGAAAATAAAGAGCCCAAAGTCACAATATCAATTGATGTTGCAGATATTTTAGCTGCTCAAGAAGCACAAGAAGATTGGAAAAAAGTTAAAGTAGGAGACAAAATTAATATTTATCTTAATGAATTTAATGTTGATGTAGTCGCGCAAATTCGTGAAATAAATGTAAACTTTGAAGAACACTCTTTAAGCTTTGTCATTTCTACTGTTAGAAATTATAATAAAGGTTTTGGTAATTTTGTTTTAAAAACAATTAGAAATCTTTATAATTCAAATAATAATAATGTTGCTTATGAAATTGACGGTAGTAGATATTCTAGAAATACTAGTGAAAATGTAAATAGTGTTTTAGAAAACGGAATTAATGCAGGAGATACTAAAGTAACTTCTGGTTTGCAAGACGATACGGGAAATCCTGGAACACAAATAAATGGGTCGGGCACATCCACTTCTTCTATTGAGTCTGTAAACGTTTTAACTGAAAGTGTAGCTTCTTATGTTTCTTCAGAAACACAAGGAATTATTATTACAGACGGTAAAATTTTATCTTATCATAATTATACCTCTCCAACAACATATACATCTGAAGTAGAAATATCTGCAGATACTGGTTTCATTATTAGAAAAAATAGTGGCGGAACAAGTGTAAAAAAAGTTTATATTGATACTGATGGTAATGCGATATTTGCGGGTGCTTTAAGTGCGGCGACAGGAACATTTGCTGGCGCCCTTAGTGCAGCGACAGGATCTTTCACAGGTTCTATTGCAATAGGAGCTGGAGATTCAATTTTTAAAGCAGATTCAAATGGTATTTATTTAGGAGACGCTGATTTTGCTGACGCAGAATTTAGTGTTACTCCTGCAGGTTTATTAAAAGCAACATCTGGTGAAATTGGTGGCTTTACAATCGGCACAGACTTTTTTAGATCTGGTGCAGACAATACAAAATTCTTATTAAAACACGATGCAACAAACCCCTTTATTTCTATTAAACAAGCAACTAATGGGTATGCAAATGACGGTATATTTTTAGGTGTTGATAGTAGTGCACCTAAATTTAGCATGGTTACTGATAGTGGTGATACTTATTTAAAATATAATCCAGCCGCACAATTTGATTTAGAAATTGCAGGTAATGCTAAAGTTGGACCTCTTTTTGTTGGTAATGCTGGTTCAAGCACTACTAGTTTAACAAGCTCTAGTGGTTTAAGTTACTTTACTGGAGATTCTGTTCAAATAGTGGAGAATGCTGGATTTGGATTTGTAACTTTTACTTTAACAGATACATCGGGTCAAGAAATTACTGGTGGTACGGTTACTTTAAGTGGATATTCCGGTTCAAATATAATTGCTAGTATAACTCTTTACAATGCAATAAATGGAGGAGGAACTGCTTTAGCTACTTTTGAAACTGAAGACTTAACAACACTTGGTGGTTCTGCCGGTTTTCTATTTTCATCTAATATAAGAAATGTAAAAAGTATTATGGTTAGTGTGAGTAGTATTAATATTTTATCAACATGGACATTACCAATAGCGAATATTAGTATTACTGCTTATAAACCATCTATACAGATAAATAACTTTACTGTAAACTCTTCGGGTGAAACAACATCAAGTAAATTAACCATAAGCACTTCTGCAACAATAGGTAGAGATAGTATAACTATACTACCAGCTTCAGTGGGAACAACTTATAGAAATATGGTTCTTTCAACTCCAACTGGTGGTTTGACACTAAGTAGAACAGTTAGATTGCCTGATGCAAGCGGAACTATAGCTTTAAATGATGCAGCTCAAACTTTTAGCGCAATAAAAACATTTAGTGCAGAACCAGTTTTCACAGCTGGTGCGATATTTGGTAGTGCGGCTGATGCGGCAAACTCAATAGAAATAACTTCAACTGGCAATATCATATTTGAGGGATCCACAGCTGATGGTAATGAAATTATATTAACCGCAGCTAATGCAACAACCTCAGATAAAACAATTACTTTACCAGATGCCACAGGAACAGTTGCTTTAATGCAAAGCAGCACTGCAACTATGTATATTGGTAGAATATGGACAAGATCTTATAATAACCAAACATGGACATTAAGAAGAGATTCTACATTACAAGTTTTACCAACAGATGGAACTTATCAAGTATTTGATTTAGGTTATACAATAGTAGATGATTCAGCAAATGCTGATGTTATTAAAGTTGAAATTGTTGGTGGAACAAATAATACAAGCTCTGGAAGGGCATTTGTTGAAGTTGTTGCTGGAACATTTCAAACTACTTCAGGCATTGCAGTATTATCATATATGGCTTTTGATGGAGTTAATGGAAATATAATTACTCCTATACAATATTTAGCCCAATATAGAACAAATGGAAATAACTTTGAAGTTAGAAGACCTACTTCTATTAAAATGTCCGGAGGTGCCTAATGATTATTTTTATTAAAGATGATGATTTAGCTACAGAAAATAAAAATGATTTAAATCAAGATACTATAGATAATTTAATGAATTCAGGATATAGCGAAGTTTTAATACCTGATACTATAGTAGAGATTTGGAAACTAAAATTATCAAATTTTGAAAAAATTAATGGAGAATGGAAATTTATAGTTCAAGAATTAATAAATGAATTAGAAGTAGAAGTCGAAACATTATAACTCAAAATTTGAATATTATGGCTCGATATGCTATAATGATAATGTGTATAAAAGCGCATACTTTTGCGTTTAAAAAAGAGGTGAATATATGGCATCTGGTACAGAACTTACGCTAGTTAAAGGCGACTCATTAACTGTTACCGTTGAGATCGAAGGCGTTACGGCTGCCGATGTTGACCATATTTACTTTTCAGTTAGAGATGTAGTTACTGAAGAATTCACCTACGATGCAGGGGATGAATTATGGACTATGACTATTCCAGCTACAGATACAGACAATGCAGAATATACAGTAGGTAAACATAGTTATGACGTTACCGTTTACTTTGATAACAATACAGTTACAACTATCATTTATAAAGGATTGCTGACAATTTACGGAAAAGATAACGTCGTGGATATCTAGGTGATATCATGGCAAATATACAAGTAACAGTCAATCAAGCCAATGCTATTGCGGCGAAGATTACACAAAGGACTTATAAAGTAGCAACAGACCAGGCGATACTTATTGGGGCACTTGCTGCAAATACTATGCTTCTTACCGGAAATCAGACTGCGGCTGGAAATAAAACATTTACAAATAACGTAACTGTTAACGGAAGCTTAACGGTAGCAGGCGAAGTAAACTTTATACAAAGTAATGTAGTAAACATAGGCGATAATATAATTACATTAAATGCGGATATAGCAGATAATGCGACACCAACAGAGGATGCGGGAATACAAGTAAAAAGAGGAAATCAACCAATTACAGGAATATATTGGAGAGAAACAGACGACAAATGGAAAATCGATGAGTACACAATTGCAAAAGATGGTGATACTTTAGATGGCGGCACATTCTAATGTGCGGATGGGTGATTTAAATGGCATTTAAGTTAAAAATTAAACGTGGCACAGCCGCGCCAAGTAATACAGCTTTAGACATTGGAGAACTAGGCTTTGATACCGTTGGTAAAAAAGTTTATGTTGGTAATGGCTCTGGTGTTGCTGCCAGTGGCG
>B570J29032_109958988_pt1 | contig 16814 bp, 21 predicted proteins | sample LakMenEpi16Nov12_FD_29032 | JGI IMG/M metagenome (IMG submission 29032) | reverse complement strand
GATTCACTTGGATTGGGGTCATCATTCAAAAATCCCTGTCGATATATCAAAAAAACAAGTCCATTTTTAGATTTAACGGCTTCTGCTTCTGAGAAGTACCTTGAATCAGAAATAATTAAATTTTTTGTTTTGTCTCTTAAAGCGATATCAATCCAAATATCTGGACGAATTTGTCTGAATCCATCACCAATAAATTGCAAGGCCTTACGAACAGGCATTGATAAATTAGGAGGACACTCATCTTTAGTCTTCCATTCTTCAATAAATTGTCGATCAACTTCAAATGTTTTACAAAAAGTATCTTTTACTGCGTTTGCAAATGCAGTACGCTCCCATATAATTTTATTAGGCATACTATTTAATTCTTTTTGCAGATAATCACAAAAAGTATCTTTACCATTTTGAGCTTGGCCTGTAGCTGAAATGATTTTCAATTTATTTCTCCTTAACTAAATTATAAGCGGAGTTTAAGTTATGTTCAAGAAAAAACCTGTAGAAAAAGTATGCGGCAATTGTCTTTTGTACAACCATGAAAAAAAAGAATGTAAAGTTGCAGTTCTCGTCGAAGGACAAGAATATCATCTTCCTGTTTTCCATCGTGATAAATGTCATCTAGAACAACTAAATATACCAGTCCAACAAGTAAGATGGTGGGTCGAAGATGAAAACGGCAACCAAACTGAAGGCAATGGGACAGTAAAAGTAGAATATCCCACGGGATTTTTCGGCGAAGAAAGGAAATAATGGCTGGAAACTGTACTCCTCCTTATGCATGTGGAACAGGTGGGTTTTGCAATTGTAATTGCAAATGCATACGTCCATGTGGGAATTATTCTTGTTGTGTCGAAAACATAACGTATAAATACACAATATATTTTAATTACGCTGAAAAACCATGCTGTCCAACAGCAACAGTAAATGTTGACATTGAATTTTTACTAGAAACCGATGGATGTTGCTTCACTCCATATGAAAGTCCACTCGGCACCATGATGGAACTTCGTGTAGTAGGAAATGGAGTTCTCAAAATAACGCCGGGATCACATTATCAAGATTCAGGTTGTTTTTGTGTGCCAACTGATCTATCTTGTGATGTTCCGGGCACTAAACCAATAGTATATGCGACAATATTAAATATTACTACAGGATATTCTTGCACACTGTCAGAAGCAGCTGCATTGGCTGGAGAAAATCTAGAATGTGGCGTCAATGATTGTGATTCAATACAAATTTTTTTCCAACCAACTGCAAGCTGGCCGGGAACTTGTTGTTGTGCTGGTGGCCCTAGTGGATACATACTTGGCAATGATATTGGAAATACTTGCAGCAGTGGTATGCCCATGAGAAGAAATAGAACAACTATGCTTGGACTAAAATATCAAATTTTATCACGCATTAAAAAAGTTCGCTACAAGCCTTGAGCCTGTTGAATAATTTTTTTAACTGCATCACCTTTCATATTAATTATTTTACCAAGTTTTTCTGCATCAGTATTAGCAATGTCTTTAGCAGTTTTTATTCCTGCATCATATAACTTATTGGCTCTAACACGTCCAATATTATCAATCTTACACAAATTAATCAAGTGTGCAGGAACACCATAAGCTATTCTTCCCTCAAGAGTTTTTAACCACCCAGAACGATTCCAAGAACCTCCCATGCTATCTAAAGCTATCAAAATCTGAGATAATCTATTGAAATCGAACTGTAAATTTCTTTGAAAGCTAGCCAAAGCTTGTGAGTTAGTGCCATTCAAGAGTGAATAGTAACAGTATCCAGCCTTAATGGCTCCATCGGCTAAGAATTTACCAGTAAACTTCAATCTAGCCTGATTGGCGTACAAGCTCATTTCGTCTTTCTCTGCTTTGTTAACAATGTTAGACCTTTGACTGTCAATGTTGCCTAGTGCCAATGAAAGAAGATGATCATCATTCTCTTTTCCAGAATCAAACAAAGACTTGAAGTTAAAATACAAATCGCTTACATCAAAAGGACTTATGTAAAACATACTGGCAACTTTGCCAATTGTTCTGGCATTCCACTTATCATCCTCTAAGCCAATGGCACCGCATTTTCTCAATAATTCAAGAGTAGAATCAACAACGCTATCATCGAATGACTTATTTTGAAAATAAGCCAATGATCTTTTAAACCACTTGCGAACATCATCTGTGGTTTCAATTCCGCCAAAATAAATTTCACTAACCAAGTGAAACGCCAATGTTTTATAATTATTGCCATATTTTTCGAGAAGCTGAGATTCTATTCTGTTCGGCTTGTTGAATTTTTGCTTATATAAACTCACTTGGCTTTCTGGAACAAGAACATAAGCATCTCCCATGGGATCGATGCCATATCTTCCTGATCTACCGCACATTTGAATAATTTCATGAGATTCGACTTCGTCAACACCACGATTGACACCTAAGATAATCACTCTTCTGGCAGGCATATTAAGACCTGCTGCCAAAGTACTTGTTGCAACAACTACTTTGAATTTTGGATCGTTACGGAATTTATCTTCTACTTTTGCTCTTTCTGCTGATTCGAGGTCAGAACTATGAAATTGGCAATCAATTCCTGCTGATTGAAGTTCTTTCTTCATCATTTCGCCAGTTCTTTTGGTATGAGTAAAGACGATGAACTTATCATCTTTATACCATTCGACAATATCCATTGCCTTATTGATTTTTTCTTGCTCTAGGAGATCATATCTTTTTATGCTGTCGTCATATGTTTCATAATGGATTGTAAGAGGAACAGGTCTATATTCTGACCTTAGAACAAATGTCTGCTTTTGATTAAGGCTATAACTTACCCATTCTGCAAGTTGTTCTACGTTTGGCATTGTTGCGGAAAGGAGAACGATTCTGGCAGTTGGATTGATTTGAGTGAATTTCATCAATCCGACTTCTAGGTGATCTCCACGATTTTGAACTCCGATTGTGTGGAATTCATCGATGACAAGAGTCCCAATTTTCTTGAGAAATTGACTTTGTTCTGAATTGTGTGATCTGCTTCTATGACTAAGCATTTCACTTGTCATGATGATAATATCGGCATCATCAAGCTCTTTGGTTCTTTCTTTGGTGAGTCTGTAATCGCCTGTGCAGATGCTTATTTTTAGGTCAGAGAGGTGATATTCTGGATTTGTCCAATCGGTCACCTTTTCACGGGCCAAGGCTCTGAGAGGGGCAAGGAACATTCCTTTTCCTCCTCTTTCACGAATTTCTTGAGAGAGAAACTGTTCTGCAATCACGGTTTTACCAGCACTTGTCCTTGCTGCGACAAGTGTATTGCAGTCTTGATTATAGAAGTCCATGATCCTGCTTTGGACAGGATTGAATTTTTCAAATTTCCATTTAGCGAATGGAAATTCCGATGTGGCTACGCAAACATCTTGATCTGAAACTTTAATGATGGGCGGCATGACAACCTCTTGATTTTTTTGATTATAGCAAATTAATCAAGGTTTTCAATATGGAATTTTATCATTGAACATATCGAGGATTTTTTTGTTCTCTTGGAATCTTCGGCCATCATTTTTATTTGTTGCTCTATCAAAGCTATCAAACATAATAATGGTGTCTGCTGCACCTTCACGATAGCCGTGAGATTGTCCCCAATAAAATCCAAGAGCCAAGCAGGTAATACCAGCAAGGCTCATTGGAATTAAATGTAATGCGTACTTAATCAAGCAACTGCACCCAATCTTTTTTCATGTTCCTTATTAACTGCAAAGTAAACCATATCAATCATATCATACAATTCAAAACATCCATCCGCAGAATCGAACCATTTATCAATTTCTCTGATGTTGCCGAGAAATTCAACTGATTCACCTAAATCGCCACCCAATCTTTGACTGAGTCTGCCATGTAAAAATCTAACATGGTCGTCAGAAAGTTTCAAGCAGAACTCTCTTAGATAAACTTCTGGCTTCTTCATATTTAACCTCACGGGAGAAAAGTGTGGATATTTTTAATGCTGACAAACTAGAATCTCTTTTAGTCGCCAACTGGACACACTTTATTAACAGTTCCAAGCTGATGGCGTATGTACTGAAAAACGTACAAGAAAACGCTAACTGCCTCGATATTATATCAAGCGAAAAAATAAAAAACAAAGGTATACGAGTCACCTTATCAAGATTCCATTTAAATAAAAATGGATTCTTGATTTGGGTTGAATTTAATACGCCAGTTGCCAACAGCAAGTATGCTGAAGGTACAATGGAATTAAATTTAAGTTTTGATGGCACATTAAATTTCATTACCATGAATGGTAATTTAATTTAAACAACATCCAATCTTCTGATATTATCGCCGTCTCTGTCTATAAATTTATCTTCAAAAACCAAAACTCTCTCATCATCTGAGAATCTTAAGCCCATATTATACGCATCCAAACTTGTTGATCTTCCCTCTCTGGAGGCAATGACCCAACAATAATCATCTTTTCTTACTAATTCTCCATTTTTATTTTCTTGAGTAGTACCAATTTCCAATTTAACGCTATCTGGCAGAAGTATCTCTAGTTGTCCGTACTTTAGAAGATGCTCTACAATAAGAGCCTGAATTTTTCTTTTTTTCATGTTTGGACCCTCGTTAAAGGAAAACGTCAGTATATGACGCTGCGAAGTTATATATTGTTTTTTTATTTGATTGTTAAAATCTTCGCACCAAACTTCATGTTTTGAAAAATTAAAAGAAATCTACATTTTTAGGTTGCATGTATATATACTGGAACCCTTCATACTCGCAAGATTCTGTGTCATATTGATTGGGAATTGGAACTGGTTTTTCAGATCTATCTAAGCAAACAGACCAAATATAAATCTTCCTATGATCTTTAAAAATTTCAATTAATGATAAGTGCTTTGACCCAAGAAATCTTTTGCCAATTTTGCAAATTAAATTAAATGGCAAGAATGGGTGTTTTGTGTTATGAATTTGTAGAGTTTCAATAAGATATTCATTGTAATCTGATTTTTGATAATGTAAAAAAAGATTATAACCATCTATGGTAACTTCTCTTGCCTTGAAGATTGCCAAATCATCCTCCCAAGTAATCAGTGTTTTGGGATAATTAAAAGGAACAAGTACATTGCCAAGGTTTTTCATTTCCTTGATTATTTCATCAAGTTTTGATGATTTGCAAAAACTCATAAAACCTTAAGTTTAATTAACAATGTTATATACGAAAATTAGGATTAAATATATCATCATAATTTATTGACATTTCGCCATACTCAGAACACATATCTTCAATTTCTTTTTGAGCAAACCTTCTAGCACTACTACCCATTATACCATTTGATTTTTCATAATTGCAATTTAAATGCAAACGATCAAGAAACCATTCATATACTTGAGTCAATCCCGGTGAAAGATTGTATTTTGAATTGAATCCAAGAAAATCAAAAACATCTCGTGGATCAAGCCAACAATAACCAGACCAAGGATCTCCAGAGTAATAAGAGTTTGGCACGCCAAACTTTAAGGCTCTATCAATAAAATGTAATAAAAGTCTGATGTAATTCTTTGCCGTCCATGGATCAAGACAGCATTCTCCATCCATGATTCTAAACTCAATCGTTTTTCGTTTGTTGTTGTAATAATGATAAGTGTTAATTGTATAATACTTGCAGCAACCAAGCTTGCGAATCAAATAATCATTAGAATGAAATCCATCTTCAACTCTTTCAAAAATTTCCGATTGCCCCAGCAACTGACAATACTGATTGCGCTTGCGGCTTGTTGGCATTGAATCCATAAAAACTGGCTCACATTTAATCCACCAAGTAATAATGTTTGCCAATTCTTGCTCGCTAAGATCACTCACATCAACATGAACGTGAAAGCTGCATCTTTCATCAGCATTGATTTTATTATCGTTCCCAAGCGCATCAATTACCTTACAAGTTTCCATAAGTCCAGCCCAGCCCTTAAGCACTGGTGTGCATATTTCGATGCCACAACTACTGTCAGGTTTGATAATCCAATCACTATTGTTGTGGTCATATGCCCATTTGTGTATTTTAACTATTTTTTCAGAAGATTTTTGTACTAAATTTGCTACATAATATGTGCCTTCTGGCAATATTCCATCATTGTGACCAAGCGGCCTATTCCTAAAATCAAATGCATTGATTTCAATTTCCGCACCAAATCTTCGGAGGTTGTTTATATCAATATTTTCTTTGATAAATTCCATCGAAAACCCCCTGTTCACATTATAAGAATAGCAACTTTGAGTAGCAATTTATTAAATCAAACCTATAATTATTTACAAAGGCGTCGTAAAGACACAAGGAGCAATACATGAAATGCCTCTTAATTGAAACTAAAGATAAAAGAAAATTTTTCACTCATAAGAAAAATTTCAGTCAACTTATTGAATTTTGCAAAATTTTTAAAGCAAATTTATCAATAGTCAACATGAAAGAAGGTGCGATTTTAGATCTAGAAGAATTAGTTCCTGCTCTTTGCAACCCAAAACAAAAAAAACAAAACTATGAATATGTCGTTATAGAAAATAAAATTTCACCATGTTGTGAAAAACCAAACAAACGTGAAATGGCAAAAAAAATTCAAAACAATATTAAAAATAATTTTTTAAGTAATAAAATAATTGTTTTGAAAGAACTTAAAGGAAAATATAACAAATATGGTTTTAGTGACGCAAATCTTTGCAATTATGTAAAGAAAATTAAAAACGAACTTTCAAAAGAAGGATATACTTTTTCAAAAATAGCAGCAGGAGCATATAAAATTTTATGAAATATGATATAGACATTGTTGTTCCTGTAGAAACATCAAATAGAACCATCAAAACAAGAATTAATGATTTTAAAAAATATGGGTTTATTAATACAAATAAAATTAAAGCACGATTGAACTTGCTGGCCAGTGAAGACAATAATGACGAATTTGAATGGCTAAGTACTGGGTGGCCAGAAAATATTGAAATAAATATAATTCATTGCCCCTACAACCATGTCGCTCAAAAGATTTATTACTTTTATCATAAGTATCTAAAAGCCGATATAGCTAAATGGTATATGAGAATAGATGAAGATAGCGTCAATGATCTTGAAGGGTTAATTCAAAATTTAGATCGGTATTTTGATTATGAGAGAGAATATCATATTGCAAGTAGATTGCTTTATGACATTTACCCATTAGATCAAAAGCTTTTAACAATACTTGGTTTTGGCTGGTGGTATCGTAATAGTACATTATGGCCAAACATTGAATCACCAGCACATGAACAAGAAATCAGCATTACCAGTAATGCCGCAATCAAAAAAGTCACCGAAAACCCAAAAGCCAATAAGTATTTTCAACTAAGAAAAGAATTTCCCGAAGGATATGGCGATCACGGTCTTTGTCATGCTTTGCGAATGTCGAAAATTTATGGAGTAGAAGTCAAATTTATAAGTCACGAAAGTGACTTATGGCTTCACAGTTATTTTGGTGGCCACAAAAATCACGTCCACTGGGTTGGTAGAGACAAATGTCCCAAATATATGGAATGGATGGACTATTACGAAAAAACAACTTTTTCAGAAATTGAAAATAAAGTATTCTTAATTGAAGATAAAGAAAATAAAAATGCAAATAAACTTGTAAAGTTTTTCCCAGATCAAAAAATTAAATTATATAATGAAATAACTTCTGATTCAGAAAACAATAACACAGTAGGACTATGGTGTAAAAAAGAAGACAAAATAATCATTATTCTTGATAGCCTACAAAAAGTTGCACACTTTACAAAAAATAATGACATTTATACTTATGAAAAAATTTCTATGATAGAAATCAATTAGGAGGCAGCAATTTGCTGCCTCCTAATTTTCTCATTATCCTTCCAATTCTTCGTCGATACTTTCATCGTCATAAGAATCAGTTTCGCTTAATTCAACATCAGAATCATCTTCTGCCCTACTAGCAATAGCCAGCTTATAAGGCTCAAGATACGCATCGACCTGATCAGATGAATTAGCATCAATGAGTGCTGGACACTTCAATAAAATGTCCATGGGTACATCGTTACGATCCATACTTGCACGGAATTTAACTTCTTCGCCATTAGAAAAAGCAGGCTTGACCTTGAATGATCCTGTTCCTGCAATTTCAATCCTATCAGCATCTAACAAACAAGAAAGAAGACCACTAATTGGATTAATTCCCTTATCAAAAAGAAGCTGAACATTCTCAGACTCCACAAAAGGTCTGTGAGTCTTGTTTTTAACATTCTTGAGCTTCACATTGATGCCAAGAATCTTCTTCTTCTTAGCACTTATCTTCTTTTCTATTTTCTGCATTGTCTTGGTTTCAAGACGACAAGACGCATAGAAAGGAAGGGCATTTCCACCACCAGCAGTTGTTTTGGTGGGAATGTAAGTTCCAATTTTATCACGAGTCTGATTGAGAATCACAACTGTTGCGTTGTGTTTCTCCATGACCGTGTTAAGTTTTCTTAATTCTCTTGAGCAAATTTTAGCTCTTTCTCCGGGTTGTTCATTTCCGCCTACTATCTTCTTGAACTGTTCTTTCGTGTAGTTTTCTGGCAATGCAACTTCACGAAGTTCACGGGCAGAAGGACTTACCCCAATCGAGTCATAAACAATGACGATTGGGACTTCATTGTTCGTTTTTTCACGGGCTTTTTCAATAACCCTATACATTGTTGAAAAAACTGCTTCCAGTGTTTCTGGAGTATGTCTTACAATTCGCTTCAGATTACAATGGCTTGCAATCTGAATGAATTCTTTATTGGCGCTATTCTCACAGTCCATAAGAATAGGAATGCCTTTGACTTTCTGTGTGCCGAACAAAATATTGGCACCGAGCAGAGACTTGGATGAACTGTTTGGACCGTATATTTCAGTCAATTTTCCACCGGGAATTCCTCCCGTGATGAATTGACCTGAACAAATATAATTAAGTGCTAGACTTCCTGTGTCAACGAAATACTTAACTGAGTCGATTGCATCAAGAACATCGCCTCCAGTTTCTTCTGCGAGATTTTCAAAAAAATTATCATCAACGCCTTCACTTGCTTTTTTCTTTGCCATAACACACCACCTTATGTTGAGAGAATGAAAAAAAATGGGTGTCCAGATTATGCTCTGGACACCCATTCTGTTTTGATTACATGCCTGAAAGTTCTTTCAGGAAGTCGTCATCGGCTAGATCATCGCTTGGTTTTGATTCTTCTTTAGCAACAGAAGGAGTGCTGCTGACAACCAATTCTTCTCGAACTGTCTCAACGACTTTAGGCTTGGAAGGAGTAGCAGAGCCTGCGTTCCTGAATTCATCAAGTTCGCTATCGGTGCCACTTGCATCACCTTCTTTGACCATACCAAGATGAACACGAAGTGCGTGCTTGAGTTCATCTTGCGTTTTAACTACACGAAGAGCCTGAAGATCATGGATGTTTTCCAACCACGACTTCAATTCATCGAGACTTCCAGCTGGTGTTGGTTCTTCAAACTTACTATTGTCATAGTTGGGGTATTCAGCGCCACCTCCACCTTTAACAACTTTCTTGACAACTCTAAAGTCACGTCCATCCCTTGGATGAGTAATGTCACCCAATGGTTTTTCTCCAGCGGCTTCATCCCCACGCATTGCACGAATAATCTTAGAATGAGTCGTTTTACCACAAGAATAAATCTTAGGGCCAACATTCTTTTTGATGTTGCCATCTTTATCCTTTTCAGATCGAACAATTACATTGTAATAGTATCGTTCGACAGGCTTGATTGCTCTTGCCTGATTCTGAAGGTCTTCTTGTTCTTTGCCATGTTTTCCTTCAGATTTTTGCCACAAATCTGAATAGTACTTGCAAATGATACAGTCGCCCATCCAACGCTCGCCCTTATCCGTTTGCACTAAATTGCGAGGGCAATGATAGGTTTTCTTTTGGCGAGTAGATGGATTATTCAATGTGTGAACACGAGTTGCACACCATACAACTCCGCCTTTTTTTCGTGGCATAATACGCATAATTACAAAGCCATCACGATCAGGCATCTTGACAAACTTTTCAAGATAATCACCACTGTTTCCAGCGGCAACACCTTCTTCAGAGACTCTTTTAGCCTCTTTGTTAATCTCATTCAAATCCAGTGGTTCAAAGTCTAGTGACATAGTGTCCTCGTTGTAAAAAGTAAAAGTGACGGTAGCCTCATCAGCCCCGTCACTTTATTATCGACAAAAATCACTAAGACTTTAATGAATTTTGAAAAATATTTTTATTTTTTATTTATATCAAAATTTTCACTAGCTGCTTCTGCAAGATCATTTGCTACTTTTTCCATGCTTAAAGCCTTTTCGTGAAGGGCGTCCATCTTTTCCTTCATGGTTTTGTAGCCTTCTGATTCTAATTTATCATTGATATTCTTGCGGTTAGACTGTTCGTTTTCGTACTCTTGCTCTAAATTCTTCAAAATTTCCAAATTATGCTTTAATTTTTCACTTATTTTCTTTTCTCTTTCTGCCTGCCTAATTTTAGCCAATTCAGCATTTCCCGGCAGGGCAGGTGGTGTGTATCCGTATTCTATCTTGTGCATTTCTCTCTCTTTACTTCTTTCGTTCTCGACCAATTTTCTCTCTCTTCTTATTTCTTCTCTTTGTTCTAAAACTTTCTTTCTAACAGATTCTTCACGAACCTTACGCTTTTCTATTTGCTTTCTTGATAGTGACATATGTCATCTCCTTCTCAAATCAGGCATACCCGGATCATTGGATGATTTGCCCCAATAAAGATTTCCACCATCTTTTTCTTCTGGGGTTTCAGAAAAATTTAATTCTCTATCAGCAACAAGATTAATATTGGCTGGCACAAAATAAATGTCTGAAACAACCTGCTCACGCCCAGTATCATCCTGCACAACAAACATTTCTCCGACACCTGTTGGCGATGGACGTTTTTCAGTTATTGGATATTTCTTATTGACCGTAAATTTCAAATTCTTCTGTTTTGCTTGATGTAAATGCAATGCTTCTGGCAAAAAAACCATTACGTCAACAAATCTTTTGACAGATTTATTATTATTGTTTTTCACATTGTGAGGATGGGTAGCAGCGGCTGAAAGCTGCTGTGCTGGCATATTTGAGCTACTTGGCTGAAATTCCGTTACCGTATATTGCTGTTGTGTTGATGGGGCTGATAGTTGCTGTAATTCTTCAACAGCAATGAATGATGAATCTTCACCAGCCCCATCAAAAGAAAACTTTTTATTTTTTATGATAATTCCACTTTTTGATTCTTTGAAACTTATAAATTTTTTGGTTAACTCATAAATCTCAACATCAATGATAAGAATATCTCTTCTTGCCATCTGTGCCATGATAGAAGCTGCTACTTTTTCAACAGGCACATCGTCAAATGGATCGCCAACCTTTTTCTTAAAAGTTTTTGTTTCTTCCTTATTATATTCACCATCAATTTTTTCATAATAGTGATAACAGCACTCAAATCCCACAAATACCTCCTGTCCACTCCATTAAATTAGTCTAAAATTTTATTTATTTTTGTAAAATTCCAGTTCCATTGCGAGTTGAAAAAATGATTGGCTCTCTATTTTTACTAAAAGCAAATGCATTAAAAGCTTCTTTTGTTGGTTCGTGATAAATAATATTTTCACAAACCATTATACCATTTTCACTTAGGTGCGGCCAGAAAAATTCCATATATTCAAGTTGCTTATCATATGCTTGCTCCATCGTGATTATAATCATATCATAAGGTTTTGATAAATTTTTATCAAGTAAATCATCATAAATCGTACCAAAATGAAAAACTATTGGACCCTTGAAGTATTTTTTAATATTCCTTTGACCAATTTTTGAAGAAAAATAATAATCTTTTTTATTTTCACGAAAAGCTAAAAATTTTTCTACAGTTTTACAAGAAATCATAAAGCATCCAGAAAACAGACCCAAATCAAAACCAACTTCCAACAAAGATTTAGGCTCTAAGTACTTACCAAGATGATAATAAAAAGCAGTAAATTTTGGATCAGAATAAGATGGTGATTTTCTAGAATCCTCATTAATCATACAGAATCGATCAAGCAATAACTTACCACTAATTAATTCTTTTTTCAAATGAACATCTACATCCAACTTAAGTTTTTTCAAATCAATTTGTTTCATAAAATTTCACTCTTATATTAGAATAGATGTCAGACTTACATATTTATTTTGAAACAGGAGCCATTGGAGACACAGGACTAAATCTGTGCAGGGCTAATATTGCCATGTGTGCCATTGGTCACGATGCATCAATAATCCATACATCACCAATTTTTAAATCACATGGAAAAGAAACAAAAACAAATCCTAATGTAAAAGTTATACTTGAAAGATGCAAATTTATCAAAAAAATTGAATATGATGTTGATTATAATGAAAAAAATTCATTTTATTTCAGCAAAAAATATAATTGTCAAATTTATCAACCAATGCTCACACGAGACGAACACGACATAAAAGAATGGATTGATTTAAAAGACTTTACACCAGAAATTAATACAAAAAATAAAATAGCAGTTCTTCAACCAGTAAGTATCGATCTAAAGCCACAGCAATTTATAGATTGGTATATACCAATATGGGACAGATGCATAGGATTATTACATGAAAAAGGCTATGATATTTACATGGTTGGTGGGCAAAATGATCCGATAGAAAAAACAATGAAAAAAGAAAGTATTGAAAAAACAAAAAATAAAATTGGATCTTGGTCGATATTAGAAGCATTGGCATTTACAATTTATCGTGCTGATATTGTTCTTGCTTGTGACAGTTGGGCTGCTATCTGGGGACCAGCAGCGAAAATTCCAACATTCACCGCATGGGGCTATAGAATGGAAAACAATATTGATTTTTGGGTTACTGGATTTCTTGGAAATAGAAATTATTACAAATACGGTTGGAGTTCACAAAAAGAATACTGTGACGCATACTTAGCGGGATGTTTGAGTGATCATCTAGCTGGGGGTAAATAAAATGCCTGAATTTGACTTTATGATTGTGGGATCAGGATTCTTTGGTGCCACTTTTGCAAGAAAAGCAACAGATGCTGGCAAAAAGTGCCTTGTAATTGATAAAAACAATCACATTGCTGGCGCAACATATGATCGAAAATGGGACAATGGCATTATTGTAAGTGAATATGGAGCGCACATATTCCACACTCAAAGCGAAGAAGTCTGGGACTTCATTAATAAATTCACAACAATTATGCCTTTCACAAACAAACCAAAAGTTTTATCTAAAGGAAATGTTTATTCATTCCCAATTAACATGATGACTCTTCATCAATTATGGGGAGTTATCAATCCAGAAGAAGCATACCGTAAACTGCAAGATGTGCGGATACCATGCGAAAATCCTAGAAACTTTGAAGAATGGGCTTTAGACAGAGTTGGCAAGGAAATCTATGAATTATTCTTTTATGGATACACTAAAAAACAATGGATGAAAGAACCTAGAGATCTTCCAGCCTCAATAATTCAGAGACTGCCAATAAGACTTACTTATGAAGAAAATTATTTCACAACAAAATATCAAGGCATTCCAAATGAAGGATATTCAGCAACAATAAAAAATATGCTTGATGGAATTAAAACAGAACTCAATACTGATTTTTTTACAATTAGAAACAAATGGCGTGATTATGCCAAACATCTGATCTACACAGGACCAATAGATAAGTTTTACGACTATGAGTTTGGATCTTTGGAATACAACACTTTAAGATTTGAACACAAAAAAATGCATGGCGACTATCAAGGGAATGCTGTGTTTAATCATGTAGACATGTCTGTGCCACATATCAGGACAATAGAGCATAAGCATTTTTACAAAAACAATCCAAAACATTATGAAGTCAAGCTGCAATCGAAAGAAGAAACTGTTGTCTCATATGACATTCCAGTTGCATTTAAAGATCATCCCGAACCTTACTATCCAATCAGAGATGATAAAAACAGCGAACTATACAATAAGTACGCAGATCTTAAAACAAACCACAAAGAAATCACTTTTGGAGGAAGGCTTGGTGAATATAAATATCTGGACATTGACCAGACAATTGCTTCAGCATTAACTAAGTTTAAAACATTTGTGTAGAGAGGCTAAACCAACAAGGTTAACCTCTCTGTCTCGATTTCAAGTTTTTAATTAAACTTATTTGAATTGCCTTTGAAAAGTGCCTCAAAGCATCCTTTTCCTGCATTAAGGTTTCAGGTATTACATAATGATCCGACATCCATACAGACAGCCTGAACTTTTATAATTGTAATACCGAGGTAGTAAAAAGAGACAATATATATATGTTTCCTTATGTTAAGAAAAAACAAATTGAACCAATAAGTCTAAAAGAACACTTTCTGAGAAGAAATAAGGTTTTAATTAAAAGAAAGTATGGTGGTCATGGTGATATCATCATGCAAAGAATGATGTTTGAAGATTTTCAAAAACACATGCCAGAAATAGAATTAACCTACACATGTCCTAAATTATATAAAGATTTTGCAAATAATCACCCATTTGCAAAATGGGTGCCTATAGAAGAAATCAATGAAAGAGATTATGGCATTATTTTTGACATAAGCACAGCTTGTCGTGTTCATGAAAGTAAAATGGGCGGGAGAAATACTGACCATCGCAGTGACATATGGGCGAAAAGTTGTGGTGTAGAACTTACGAATCACAACTGTCACATGGAAATTAATGATGTAGATCTTTATAAAAAATTTATTGAAGAACTTAATCCACAAAAACTGCCAACTGTTTTATTCGCAACTCAATCAACAAAAGACAATTTCGGCCAAGCTAAAAGTCTGCCAGAAAAAACTACCTACCAAACAATAAGCAAACTCAAAGAGCTTGGGTTCTTTGTTTTTACAATTCACAAAGAGCCAATTGAAATATTCACACTAACAAATACTGTTCAATTTATTAATATAGAACTTTCTGCTTGGGCAGGATTGACAGCAGCAGCAGATTATGTCATATCGATTGACACAGGAACATTTCATCTTGCTGGAGCTTTAAAAAAACCATTAGTAGGAATTTTTTCATTTACCGATGGAAAAGTATACGGTAAATATTACAAATTCACATTGGTTCAAAGACATCGTGACAATGGCAATTGGGATTGTGGTCCATGCTATAATTGCACAATCTGTCCAAAATCAAAAGAAATTATAAAACCTTGTATGAGCGATATTAGATTTGAAGAAATAATCGATGCTTTTCAAAAAGAATGTAAAGCTAATTGACATCTACCGCTTTCTTTAACCAAACATTATCTAAATCAAATTCACGAATTTTAATTCCAGACATTAAAATTATATCTTGTCTCATTTTATTTGTTTCATCGTTTTCCGTAATAGAACCAACTCTCTTGGCATAAATTATTTCATTTATGCCAAAATTGATAATTCTCTGCAAGCAATTAACGCATGGAGTTCCTGTTATGTATATTTTAGATCCACCTATGGTAAGTGGATTTGTGGTACAGTTCAAAATGGCATTCTCTTCTGCGTGAATCATCCATAATCTTTTTTTATCTCTTATTTTATAAGGAATTTTGCTCTTATCCGATCCACGAATTGTCGCATTATATCCAGTTCCAATAATATGATTTTGACTGGTAACGATCACAGATCCATGTCTAATATCAGGATCATCTGATCTTAAAGAAACATCAAATGCTATGTTTAGAAAGTATTCATCAAAAGTAGGCCTTTCAATTTTCCCAATAGAATAATTATTTAAAAAGCATCTTCTGCAATATTCAAGAAAAACATCATCTGTGAAACTACCTCGCATAATACTTAAATTTTTATGTATCCAACGAACATTCCCTTCAATATATCCAAGGGAACGATCTATCATGTCTAAAAAGACAGAAGAAAAATCACCTTCTAAATCAAATGAATTAAATTCTAATGGCATTCCAGACAGGCTACATTTTCCGTTTTGATTCAGAAATAAATTCCACAAATATTGCGGTGACAAATCAAAAGGTATTTTTTTGCCTATCGTATTTTTCTTCAAGTTGTCAACATAAACAAGTGGCAAATCTCCACATTGTCTTTTTTCATCATTGCCAAGAACAGGAATATCATTGCTGATAAATCCTGTCAAATCATTATTTTCTACCATTAGATCCTCAACATGTCCTATGCATTCTTCTTAGCCTTATAGTTTCTTTTCACAATATTTTTTTTGACTTCATTCATATCAAGAACGAATTCATAAGCATCGTGAAGTGGACCAAAATAATTTTTACGAACCTTTATTGCAGTAAAACTAATTGCCTTTAAAAATTGATGACAATTTAAGTTTTGATCACTGACAATCACATTTATTTTATTTCTCGGACCTTGTGTTGAAGATCTAATTTTTGTTATCAAATATTGGATCATGCGATTCCCATAGCCCTTACGACACATTTTGGGATCAACAGCCAAACTTATAACATTATAACAATTTTTACCCAAACTGAAAATAAGATACCCAATTATATTATGATCTTTTTCAATAACAAGACCAACATTGTCTTTATTTTTAAGACAAATATCAAAATCCCTTTCATCCCAAGGAAAAGGAAAACATTGATTTTCTATCTCAATGATTGAAGAAATGTCGCTTTGCAGTATCCATCGCATCGTCGGTTCTGACATGTTATGTCCCCTTCCTAGAGACAATATACAAAATAAATAATTTAAGTCAATCTTATTTTAAATAATCTTCAAATGTGCAAGAATTTTTATTAGCATCGGT
>B570J29032_109958990_pt1 | contig 16833 bp, 13 predicted proteins | sample LakMenEpi16Nov12_FD_29032 | JGI IMG/M metagenome (IMG submission 29032) | reverse complement strand
ATATCCACTTTGGTACGCTGTTTTTTTTTTTACTTTTATCAACGGACTTAGTGAGTTCTATCCCGAACTTTTTGAAGGAGGTGGAGCACCTTCCCAACATCAAGCAAACTTTGCTAAAAAGTGGTCAGCTTACTCGTCGATTGTTGAACTTGCCGGAGGAGACATCACGAAGTTCACGGAAGTAACTGCATATCCTTTAGAGATGTGCCTACTTTATCTTTCGTATAAATCTGATAAGACAGTCTTAGAGAACTTAGTGCATAGAGAGAATATGAAAAAGAATGGGTAACTAATTATATTTCGTGAAAGGGTTGTTATTAAGATATGGGAAAATGGAGTAACTCACGCAATGGCAATTTAAGATATTCTGTTAATAGAGAAAATAACTCTGGTGTGTACTTCGGTCCAACACTAGGATTGAGTTCTCCTAAGAATAGTAGAAGGGCATGTCTTTGTATAGATACGAACACATATAGTGTTGATTGCTGTAAAGGACATCTAATAGAACAAGGTATTGGTAACATCACCGGAGAGGCAATCGCATTAGGTGGTTTTAGTAGTGGTTACTCAGATGGTTTTGAAATCCTATCATAACAACGAAATAAAAAGAATATGTCAGAATTAAGTAAAGTGGCCTTACAGGTCGATAGCAATCAAAGTTTTCCTAATAACAATAATGGGTATATAACCCCTGCGATATTAAGGTCATACAATACAAACGTAATTGATTCGACAGTGAATCAAATACAATACACTACTGATAGTGGTAGTTGGAATCAAACCTTACAAAGTATTAATGCAAAGACTGGAAGTTTCGCAACAACAAGTTCACTAGCAGTATTAAGTGCAAAGACTGGAAGTTACGCAACAACCGGTTCGAATGCCTTTATTGGTAATCAAGTAGTAACAGGTAATGTCACTGCATCATTCTTTAGTGGTGATGGTAGTGGTATGACAAACTTACCAGGACAGATACCGCTAACTCCTTTAAATGATTTTACTGCATCTCAAGATACTAAGAATAGTACACTTGCAGTATATACTGGTAGTGTAGATACAAAGTTTACAACAATAGGAAGTTCAACTGCTTCTTTGAATGTATTTACATCATCTCAAGTAACTAAGAATAGTACACTAAGTACATACACTGCGAGTGTAGATACTAAATTCTCTACTCTTGCAACATACACAGCGAGTGTAGATACACAGTTTACTACAATAGGAACATATACCCAATCAGTAGATACTAAGTTTACTACAATAGGTTCATATACCCAATCACAAGATACTAAAAATTCTACCCTTGCAACTTATACAGGTTCGGTAGATACTAAATTTACAACATTAGGAAGTTACACTGCTTCTTTAAATGTTTATACTCAATCTCTTAACACTGCATTTACTGTAAGTGGTACAAGTGTAATATTTAGTGGTCCATTGTATATAACTGGTGGGGTATATCAGAACGTAGTACCGGTAACAATCGCATCCCAAACAGCATCATTAGACCTTACACAAGGAACATACTTTACTCTAACACTAGCTGATAACGCATCAACACATATTAAACCTACTAACTTAGCAGCAGGTGTGAGTGCAACAGTAGTTATTACCACAGGTACTAACTCAACTGCATCTCTTGCATCTATATGTTTACAACCAACTGGTAGTGCATATAGTGCATCATTGGGAAGTGGTAAGATAGATATACTTTCTTTAGTAGGAACTAACACATCTAATATCTTTGTAGTATCAACTAAAAATATGGTATAATGGCATTACAACATCATATGGGATTTATGAATCCAAATCAACCAATCTTCTTAGATTACTTAATAGTAGCAGGAGGTGGTGGAGGAGGTAATACTATTAATATTGGTAACTTCCCAGCAGGTGGAGGTGGAGCTGGTGGGTTTCTATCAGGTTCAGTAACATTATATACTACTAAAAATACAACGTATTCAATCACAGTTGGGGTAGGTGGTATTACCGGTAGTGCAAATCCATATTGTAGTTCATCACAAGCAGGTATTACTTCTGGTTCTACAGGTGGTAATTCACAATTTTTAGATTTCATAAGTATAGGTGGAGGTGGTGGAGGTGCCATGGCAAGAAATCCTTTTGGTATAGGTACACCTGTAAGTTTAAGTGGTGGTAGTGGTGGTGGAGCTGGATACCAAACTGGTGCTGGTAATTCAATATCATCATCTGCACAAAGACAAGGATTTAGAGGAGCAGCATCTAATAATATTAATATACCAGGATGTGGAGGTGGAGCAGGTGGAGCAGGTATCGCCGGTACTCAAATTGGCGGTATAGTAACACCAGGACAACCAGGTCCACCTTTGGCTTGGGTAGATGGTAGATTCTACGCTGGTGGTGGTGTAAGTAAACAAAATTATACAGGAACATTTGCAACAGGAAGTAATTATAATTATATAAGTGGTAGTGGTGGTTCAGGTATTTGGGGTTCGGGTTCGAACTTCTCTTGTGATGCTCCAGGCCCTGATAATGCAATCAGTGCTAGTGGACAAAATGGTATAGTTGCTATTAGATATCCAGGAGAAACTATAAAGTTAGCAGGTGGTGAAATTATCATCTCAGGAAGTTACGTGTATCATTATTTCCCATCATCATCTACATTCACAATATTATAATATAAAAATATAAACAAAAAATAACTATTTTATTAAACCCGTATGTTATTATAGCATATACAAACTCGAAAGATATGAATTCAAAAACAGTATTAAGTAAAATAATGAGTATCCTTAACTTAGAAGAAGAGGCAACTTTTACTTACGCAAAATTAAAAGACGGTACAATCGTTGAATCAAAAACATTTGATGTAGGTGAAGGTATCGAAGTGGTTGCGGAAGATGGAACTAAATCTCCAGCACCAGATGGTACTCACGAACTATCCCTAAAAGATTCTGAAGGAAATGAAACTCTTATCAAAGTAATCTCTAAAGATGGTGTAATCGTAGAAAGAGAAAATGTAGAATTAGCAGAAGTACCAGTAGAAAAGATTCCTCAATCAGGCAACGAAGATAAAGAAAACGTCATGCCAGATTCTGAAGGACAAGTAAAGAACGGAACACAAGGTTCAGTTAACGCAGCAGAAGAGACTGAAACTGAAGAACCAATTCCACAAGATGAAACTCCAATCGGAGAAGGTGCAGAGGAAGAAATGACTTACACTAAATTAGCATATAGAATTTCAGAAATGGAAAAGAAAATAGCTAAGATGGAAGAAGCAATGGTCCCACCAACAGATGAAGAAGTAGTTGAGGAAGAAGAAGGTATCGAAATGAAAAAAGAAGAAGAAGAAGAGTTACCAAAATTAGATGGTGCTCCAACTGATTCAGCTCAAAAGTTCTCATCACAAACTAACAATAAAAACTTCGGTAAGAATAAATCAGATTTCCAATCTGCATTCTTATCTAAACTTTATAAATAAAATTATTAATTTCAAAAAGAAAAAAACAATGAACAAAATTCAAAAATTCGCAAACCCAACTATCTCTGGCGGAACATACGCAGGTGAGGCAGCATCGGGATACATCGCAGCAGCGTTGTTAAGTGCAAACACATTGGATAAAAAATTAGTTACTATCATGCCAAACGTGAAGTACAAATCAGTTATCCAGAAATTAGCAGTTGCTAACTTAGTTAACGCAGCATCTTGCGATTTCATCACAAACACAGGTTCAGTAACAATCTCTGAACAAGTCCTAACTCCAGCAGAGTTACAAGTAAACGTACAATTATGTAAGCAAGATTTCTTAAACTCATGGGAAGCCTTAAACTTAGGTTTTTCTGCGTTTGATGAAATTCCAAAATCATTCAATGACTATTTGGTATCTTACATCGGTGGTAAAGTTGCAGAAGCAACAGAAACAAACATCTGGCAAGGTTTAGCATCAACTGGAACTTTCAATGGTTTTGAAAACTTATTCTCTGCATCAGTTGCAGCAGGTGGAGTTTTACCAGCAAGACAAACAGGTGGTTCTTCTCAAATTATCTCAGGTTCAGTTACTTCAACAAACATTATCGCTAAATTCGATTCTATCGTACAAACTATTCCAACAACAGTTTATGGTAAGCAAGATTTAGTTTTATATGTTGGTACAAACGTAGCAAGAGCTTGGCAACAAGCATCTTCTGGTTTAGGAGTTGCTACAGCAGGTGGAACAATTACTAACACTTCATTAGGAGCAAATGGATATCAGAATGCTTTCGTTATAGGAGAAAAACCTTACAACTACAATGGTATAGACGTTGTTCTTTGTCCAGGTATGAGTGATAACAAAATTGTAGCAGCACAAAAGAGCAATTTGTTCTTCGGAACTGGCCTTTTAGCAGATTATAATCAAGTAAAAGTAATCGACATGGCAGACATCGACGGTTCTCAGAACTATCGTATCATCATGAGATTTACTTCAGGTGTTCAGTTCGGTATCGGTAGCGATATTGTATACTACGGAGCATACTAATAAAATATAACAAGGGTGGGGAGTATCTTAAAACAGAAACTCACCCTTTTTAATAACTTAAAATAAAAAACAACAGCTATGGCACTAACAGGATTAAATTGTCAAGTATCAAAAGGTAGAAATGAGGTTTGTAAAGAATCGGTAGGTGGACTTGCAGGAGTTTATTTTATCAATTACACAACAGGCTCATTCACTAAAAATGGTGATGGCGAACTAACAGCAATTCCTTCAGGTAGTACTTTGTATTATTATGAATTAAAAGGAACAAGTGCGTATACTGAAACAGTTAATACGTCAAGAGAAAATGGTACAACCTTCTTCTCTCAAGAATTAACATTGAACTTAAAGAAGTTAACTAATGAAATGACTACACAATTGAAGTTGATGGCTTATGGCCGTCCTCAAATCATCTTGTGGACATTGAATGGTGAAGCACTTTTAGCAGGAGAAAAAGAAGGATGTGATGTGACTGCAGGAACAATTCAAACCGGTGGAGCATTGGGTGACCTTTATGGTTATTCAGTTACTTTCCAGGGGCAAGAAAAGTTACCAGCTTCATTCGTATCAGGCTCAACTACAACAACAGCTATTCCAACTTCTGTTTTAAATGGTAATACAATCGTATACGGAAGTAACTAACTCTCAGTATAACACAATAATAAGAAGGTATCCTATATGGATACCTTTTTTTGTTTTAAGTATTTATACGAAAATGAGTGTTATTATTACTAAACACATAGATAATGCTGGCCTATTATATCTCTCAATCCAACTCATACACTATTAGAACTGAACCAACGGGTTCTAACTCATTTACTATGAGTTTAACTGATATGATGGGTTTAAATTCTTTTACTGCATCCCTATCATCTGCATCATATTCTGGTTATGAAAGCATCTTAGCTTTTACTGCAAGTATAAGTGGAGCAGTGGTTGGTAGTGAGTATAGAGCAATTCTATATAACTCTGCTGATACAATATGGCATGGTTCGGTACAAGTCTACCATTCTCAATCAATTGATAAATCAGTTTATGAGAATCAGATTCCTTTGGATGGTAATGAAGTATCTCATGTCTCAGAAAACAAATATGTAATATACAACTAATATGAATAAAAAACAAAACTTTGCAATCATAAATGTTAACAATAACCAATTACCGGTTATCAATGAAGACACAAAAACCCGTTACTCATGGGTGCCTTTTGGTGTTTATGGCCAAGATGATTTCTTCGATGCAGTAATATCTGCATTTAACGTATCTACATCTAACGCTGCATGTATCGAAGGTATTGCAGATTTAATATATGGAAAGGGTTTATATTCTAAGAGTGCAGGATTTGATAAAGTTCTACAAAAGTTAATTCCACAAGAGGAAGTTAAGAGAGTAGCATTTGATTTAAAACTTTATGGTAATGCAGCATTCCAAGTCTATTGGAACGATGACCATACAAAGGTAATTAAGTTTTACCATGTCCCAGCACAAACACTAAGAGCTGAAAAGATTGGTAATAATCCTAAGATAGAAAATTATTATTATTGTACTGATTGGTCAGACCAAAGAAAGATAAAGGATAAAAAGAAATTACCAGCATTTGGTACTTCTAATGAAAAAGTAGAATTACTTTGGATTAAGAATTACTGTCCTGGTCTATACTATTATTCCCTACCTGATTGGGTATCAGCAATGCAATTAGCAATATCTGATGGTGAGATAAGTAACTTACATTTTAATAACATCACTAATGGTTTCTTACCTGCAGTAATGATTAACTTTAATAATGGAGTTCCTGCACCTGAAGAAAGACAAACAATAGAGGATTTAGTTCAAGCAAAGTTTACTGGTACTGATAACGCAGGTCGTTTCATGTTATCATTTAACGATTCTGTTGAAACTAAGCCCAGTATAGATACAATACAAATTGATAACTTACATGAGAAGTATGAGTATGTTGCTGATTATATTCAAGACAGAATCTTAGTAGCTCATAGAGTTACTTCTCCTCTTCTATTTGGTATAAGAAGTAAGACAACAGGTTTTAGTTCTCAATCAGAAGAAATGCAAACAGCATTCTCAATCATGCAAACAATGACTATCTCTCCATTTCAAAACCTTATTCTAAATGCTTTAGATGCAGCACTAACTGAAGGTGGATATGACGATACGGAATTATACTTTGACCAATTAACTCCTTTAGCAATTCTTTCTCAACAAGCAGAAGAAACTGATAAGACGGTTGGAGAAGTTGCAGATGAAACCAATAAAGAAATGGAAAATCCTGCAACTACGGAAGATAGTGGAGATGCGACTGTTGAAGATGCACTTCCTACAACAATGGGTAGGGCATTCTTTAGTAGAGAATATGAAATGTATGATAATAATGGAAAACTTTTAAACTAAGAATATATGGCGTACGCACTTTTTATAAACCGAAACGATATTATTAAGAACTCTCCACTACAAGGGGCAATAGATGCAGATGCACTCCTACCCTTCGTAAGAACGAGTCAGGATAAATACTTAAAGAATCTTTTAGGAACTGTCCTATTTGATTACTTACAAGACCAAATTCTAGCCAATACGGTCGGTTCTCTTTCTGCATATTATCAAGACCTTTTAGATGACCATATTAAGAACTGCTTGATATGGTATGCTTGTGTGGAATACATCCCCTTCAGCAGTGTCCAATTCAAATCGAATGGTGCAGTGAAACAACAGAGTGAACAGGGAATAGCACCTTCTAAATCAGAAATAGATTATCTTCTTAATAAGGCTCTTAATAACGCGGATTACTACGCACTTAGATTACAAAACTATTGTGTAGCATATTCTCAATATATTCCACAATACAATCAATCAGTTGGTAATCAAACTCAAATATATCCAGACCAAAGTAATCAATACTTCGGCGGTATACAATTGTAAACTATGGCAGCAATTATTAATAATACAAATGTAAACTACACTTTATATTATAATTTAATTAATACATTGGGAGGATATTGTGCAGAACATCCATCTATTATATCAGTTGGAACGGAAGACCTTACTGATTTTGATAAAAGAGAGTTTCCTGCATATCCTGTTGCTAATATAAATGTTGTAACCACAAGATTTAAGGAAACCACTACTGATTACGAAATTCAAATTCTTATTGCAGATAAAACTAAGGTAAAGAATAATAATAGTGATGGTAGAACAAATAGTATAGATGTACCATATTATGGTACTGATGATAAATATGATGTGTTGGCAAACACATTAGCTATAACGAATGATATAACCTCATTCATACAAAGAGGAATACAAGGATTTGATATTAATTCTGAAATAAATTGTCAACAATTTTATCAAAGATTTGATAATGGACTTGCAGGATGGATAATAGGATTTATTTTAACAACACATAACGATAAGAATCGTTGCCTTTTTGAATTATACCCAAATTAATATGAGCATACCAATAGTAAATAACACCGGAACTAACTATACTCTTTATTATAATGCTCTAAATTATTTTAAGATTATAATGAGTAATCACCCATCAATTGAAGTGGTTACTACTGGAGATTTATTTGAGTTAGGTGAGAGGGAATACCCAGCGTATCCAATTGGTAATATTCAAATCTTAGAAACTGATTTCGGTACAAATGTAACAAATTACAAATGTCAATTAGTAATAGCTGATAAAGTTAAAGTAAGAGATAACGAAAGTGAAGGTAGAGATAATGGACAGATTATTCCTTATTTCGGAGTTGATGATAAAATAGATGTATATGCAAACGCATTAGCGATTGTTAATGACCTAACATCATATACACAAAGAGGAGTTCAGAATTTTGAAATAAATGAGGATATAATTTGTACCCCATTTGCAGATAGATTTGATAACGGACTCGCGGGGTGGGTCGCAGAGTTTACTCTAACTACTCACAACGACCGTAATCGTTGTCTTTTTTTTTTGATACCGGAGGATAATGGATTCTTAATTGAAGAATGTTTAACTGGTACAAGATATAAAGCAATAATAGATGGTGATATTCCCGTTGGAGGTGTATTTTCTACACTAAAGACACCAGGACTATCAAATACATATGGTAACTTAGTTTGTTATACAATAGTAGAACCAATCGCGAGTGAGGAGTTTGATTTTGTAAATTTACCTATCTTATTGCCAGGAGAATTACAAAATTGTAGTATATGTGAGTTGTGGATTAATCCTCAAGTTTGGATAACAACCCCAACCGCATGGAGTGGAGTAGATGCTAATTATAGAACATGGAGTACGACTTAAAATAAAAATAAAAATATATGGGAAATTTATCCAACCTTTACATATCTCAATCATATCAATCTCTAATTCATTTAGAGACTGATAATACAGCATCATCTACATTAGTAGGGTTGCAAGATGGTTTAGGTAATTCAATAGGTATAAGTGTTAATACATCAGGTAGTTTATCTATTAGTGGTAGTTTCACAGCATCCCTAGCAAATGGATATGCATGGGTTGGTGATGGTAATAATAAGACATCTTTAGTACCAACATCTTCTTTTGGTTCGGTAACATCTGCAATCACAGGTAGTAGTTTAATAACTGCATCGTTTAGTGGTAATACCCTAACATTTACTAAAGGAAACAATACTACATTTGGTGTAGTAATACCAGATGTAAGTGGAAGTGGTCCAACTGATATCTCTGCTCTTAACGCATTCACTGCTTCTCAATATACAATTAATAGTGCAATTGGAGCAAGTACATCTTCTTTAAACTCATTTACTTCTTCGCAAGATACTAAGAATAGTACTCTAGCAACTTATACTGGTAGTGTAGATACAAAATTTACTACAATAGGTACACAAAGTGGTAGTTGGGATAATACAGCATTAAATAGTTTCACTCAATCACAAGATACTAAGAATAGTACATTAAGTAGTGTTACTGCATCCCTAAATACATCTGCGAGTTTAGCAGTATATACTGCATCTTTTAGTGGTAATACTTTAACCTTTACTAAAGGAAATAGTAGTACATTTAGTGTAGTGTTGCCTGATGTAAGTGGTAGTGATATAAGTTCTTTAAATGCGTTCACTCAATCACAAGAAACAAAGAATAGTACACTTGCTACTTATACTGCATCAGTAGATACTAAGTTCTCTACAATAGGAACTCAATCAGGCAGTTGGATTACTGAAGCAGAAACTGGTAGTTTTGTAACAAGGATATATGCAACCGCTAATCCATTACAATTTGAATATGATTTAGGTAATGGTGGTACTAATTCAGTAACTTTAGTTGCTAGTAGTTCTACTGATATCTCTTCCCTAAACGCATTTACTCAATCTCAAGAAACAAAGAATAGTACTTTAGGAACTTACACTGCATCAGTAGATGAAAAGTTTTCTAATATAGGTTCACAATCTGGAAGTTGGGATAATACAAGTTTAAATAGTTTTACCCAATCAGTAGATACTAAATTCGTTGCAGTTGGTTCAAGTACTGCTTCTTTAAATTCATTTACTTCTTCACAAGAAACTAAAAATAGTACACTTGCATCATATACAAGCAGTAATGATACTAAGTGGAGTAACTTAGGTTCTCAAAGTGGAAGTTTTGTAACTGAAAGTGAAACAGGTAGTTTTGCTAGAACAAACGTAGATAATAACTTTAGTGTAAATCAAACCTTCACAACCATCACTGCAGTTTCTGCATCGTTTACTTATCTTCAAACAACATTTGAAACATCATCAGTAATTTACTCTAGTGGTTCAAACCAATTTGGAGATGAATTATCTGATATACAAACCCTTAGTGGTAGTGTTAAGATACAAGGAAATCTAACAATCAACGGAACGCCAGTACAAACAAGTTCAGTTGATATAAGTGCACTAAATGCTTTCACACAATCACAAGAAACTAAAAATAGTACATTAGGAAGTTACACTGCATCAGTAGATACAAAATTTGTTGCAGTAGGTAGTAGTACCGCTTCCCTAAACTTATACACATCTTCACAAGATACTAAGAATAGTACTTTAGGAATTTACACTGCGAGTGTAGATACTAAGTTCAGTACAATCGGTACTCAAAGTGGAAGTTGGGATAACACTGCGTTAAACCAATTCACACAATCTCAAGATACTAAAAATAGTACTCTTGCTACCTATACTGGTAGTAATGATACTAAATGGAATACATTGGGTGGACAAACAGGTTCATATGTTACTTCAGGTATAACTGGAAGTTCTCTAATCACTGCATCGGTAAGTTTGAATACAATTACCTTTACAAAAGGAGATGCTAGTACATTTAATGTAACAGTTAATACTGGTAGTGCTGTAACAACTGATATAAGTTCTCTTAATTCATTTACACAATCACAAGAAACTAAAAACTCTACTCTTGCAACTTATACCGCATCAGTAGATACAAAGTTTAGTACCATTGGAACTCAAAGTGGAAGTTGGGATAATACTTCTTTAAATAGTTTTACTCAATCAGTAGATACTAAATTCGTTGCGGTTGGTAGTAGTACAAGTTCTTTAAATGCTTATACTCAATCTAACGATACTAAATGGAGTAATTTAGCTTCTCAAAGTGGAAGTTGGGTTACCTCAGCAATAACTGGTAGTTCCTTAATCACAGCTTCATTTAGTGGTAATACTCTAACCTTCACAAAAGGTGATACAACAACATTTGGAATTGTTATACCTGATGCAAGTGGTAGTGTAATACCAGCAGGTACTATATCAGGTTCTACTCAAATTATAGAATTAGGATTCCAAACTACTGCCTCATTTAACGCATATACTCAAAGTAATGATAGTAAAGTTAATAACTTAATTAACGCAACCGGTTCTTACGCAATAAGTTCTTCAGTAGCAGCAGTAGATGCAGCTCAACAATTACAAATAAATAGTTTAATAGCTGCAACGGGTTCTTATATTACAGCATCGGTAGATATAACTTCATTAAATCAATTTACACAATCACAGGAAAGTAAAAATACTACTCTTGCTAGTGTAACAAGTTCTTTAAACTCAGCAACTGCTAGTTTATTCACATCAGCATCATTAGGTTTGACAACAGCTTCGTTTAGTGGTAACACTCTAACCTTTACAAAAGGTGATTCTACTACCTTTGGAATTGTTATACCAGATGCAAGTGGAAGTGTAATACCTGCAGGTACTATATCAGGCTCATCACAAGTTGATTATCCTTTTATATCAAATATACCAGCTGGAATTATATCATCATCACAACAATTACCTAGTGGATTGGTAAGTGGTAGTTCTCAATTGACTGCATCTTATGATTTAAGATACGAATTGAGTGGTGCTCTACAACCACTACCTAGTGGATTGGTAAGCGGTTCTACTCAAATCTTAGAATTAGGATTCCAAACTACCGCATCGTTTAACTCATATACTCAATCAAATGATACTAAGTGGAATACATTAGGTGGACAGACTGGTTCATATGTAACCTCAGCAATCACAGGGAGTTCTCTAGTCACCGCTTCTTTTAGTGGTAACACACTTACGTTCACCAAAGGAGATAGTTCCACATTCGGTGTGGTAATCCCCGACGTGAGTGGTAGTGGTCCAACTGATATAAGTTCTCTAAATGCCTTTACTCAATCACAAGATACAAAAAATAATACATTAGGAACATACACCGCATCAGTTGATACTCAATTCGTTGCGGTTGGTTCATCTACGTCTTCATTAAATAGTGCAACTGCTAGTTTATTTACATCAGCTAGTTTAGCATTAGTAACTGCTTCCCTAAGTGGTAATACAATTACATTTACTAAAGGTGATACTACTACATTTGGATTTACAATACCAGATGTGAGTGGTAGTACAATCCCAACAGGAACAATCTCAGGTAGTTCTCAAATAACCGCATTAGGATTTGTTAGTTCATCAGTAACAGGAAGTTCATTAGTAACCGGTAGTGTTGCTGGAAACATTCTAACATTTACCAAAGGAGATGGAAGTGGATTCAGTTTAACAGTAGCAACAGGTAGTGGCGGTGGAGGTTCAACTGATACCGGTAGTTTAATGGTAACGGGTAGTGTAAACGTCAATGTTTTAACCTTTACCAAAGGTGATGGTTCAACATTTGATTTGACAGTAGCAGCAAGTGGTAGTTCTCCAGCAGGAACAGTCAGTTCATCACAACAGATAATAGACTATAATATATTTGCTACAACGGGTAGTAATTACTTTGTAGGAGTTAATAACTTTTCAGGTTCAGCAGCTGTTAATTTAATAGGTAGTTCTAAAATGACTTTAGGTGGAACTACAATGCCATTTAATGAAACTGCGTTTTTTAGCATGGTAGCGGGTGATGGGACTAATCAAGGAGGAGCATTACAATTTCAAGTATCAAATGGAGGTGCAGGGTTTCTTTGTAATGATGCACCATCAGGAAGCACTCAAAGTGTGGGTAATACCGCAATCTCTTTTGAAAATAATACAAGAAGTGGTAGTATAAGTTTTACCAATAATGGTAATACAGGTAATATTACTTTTCAAAATAATACAGGTAGTATAAATCTAAGGGCTGGTAATTCAATATCCATCTCAGGTAGTTCAACTACAATACAAGATGTAAACTTTATACCATTCAGTGCTTCATTGAATAGTAGAATATTAGCAGTAACTGGTAGTTCAATCAACACCGGCAGTTTAATGACAACTGGTAGTGTAAGTGGTAATGTTTTAACATTTACAAAGGGAGATGCATCTACATTTACTTTAACAGTAGCAACGGGTAGTGGTGGTGGAGGTTCAATTGATACAGGTAGTTTCGCTACAACGGGTAGTAATACTTTTGTAGGTATACAAACAATAGAGACTGGTTCAAGTGGACCGGCTAATTACTTACAAGTTGGAACTGGCAATAGCTATCTTAAAGCAGAAAACAATGCATTTAGTATAACTAACCCAACACAAGCCAATGTTACTTTTAATGCACCTGACACCTATTGGTTAAACGCCGGTAGTTTGTATTTCCAAAACTTTAATAATTTTGATGTTGGTAGTGGTAGTGTAAACTTCTCACTTAAAAATGGTGGTAATTATCTTACACAAGTCAATGGTGGTGGAACTATTGGTTTTACTACAAACACAGGTAGTATAAGTCTAACAACACAACAGGAACTTAATTTACAAAGTAATGTAATAAAAATAAAATCAAAAGATGCAAGTTCTGCTACTCAAATAGTTAGTATTAGTGGTAGTTTGATGTTGATTGCTCAATCCCAATCTACTGCAAGTGCCCATATAGCACAATCATCACCAGCAAATAATTTTAATTTAATATTCAAAGCAAATAATAATACAGGAGCAACAGTTGTTACAGGCAGTGGTAATATATTTACCAACGCTGCAACACCAACAACTGGATATACAAGATACATAGGTGGTAGTAATAACCTTTACTTAAATAGTAGTAATGGTATAACCTCACAATTAACGCAATCGGCAACGACAGTTAGTGGTACAACACCTACGATGAATAATAATATATTCAACGGAACTGGTAATTTTAGTATTAACCAAGCAACAAATGGTGGAACACTTACCCTCAATAATAATATAATTGGTGGAACAGGTAATACAACCATAAATGCATTAGGATTTACAGGCTCATTAAGTGTTAGTAGTAACTTTAATAATAATGGAACTATTACAGTCAATGCTGCTTCTGCATCTACTACTGAAATAACAAGTGGATTAAGTGGTAGTGGAGGATTTAATGTAAATGGTAATGGTATTTTTGGTGGAACGATAACCGCAACCTCACCTCGTACCCTACTAACGAGTGTTACACAAAATGTTAATAATAATGTTCTAGCAGCTGGTGCTGTTACCGTCACTAATATATCCTCATCAGCTCAAGTTGTTGCATCAGGTAATATTGGAGGTGGTGGTTTTACCTATTCAAATGCTGGTGCAGCGGGGTTAGGTTTACATACATCTACAGGTAATATGAGCACTAACATTGGTGGTATGACTTTAATAGCATCTGCATCTGCAATTCAAGCTAGTAATAATATCTCACCTGCAGCAATGACGGTAACTAATCGTGCGTTTAGTGGCTCATTAGGTTTAGGTGCTTTAACATTTAATAATAATCAAACACAAGGTGCTAGTAATACCTACACTGTAAGTGGTAGTTTTGGTGGAACAATAAGTAATGTTACTGGTCCGGTAATGCAAGCGAATGGTATATTCGGTGCGAGTAATACCATATTCACAAATGTGGAAGGTAGAGGAAACTATGTTGATGTCCGTAACAATTTAATAGGTGGTACTTTTTTAATATTAACTGGTTCTAACAATCTTGCTACTACTGGAAGTGGTGGTGGATACTTTGGAAGATTTAATGCTAATGATGGTAGGAGAAACGGAACAGGTGAAAACATCCTCGTTGTTGGAACAGGTACAAGTGAAGCGAATAGAAAGACTGGTTTCTTAATTGATTCAGGTTCTAATACATTCATTGAAGGAACACTTAATGTAAGTGGTAGCACTACAATAACTGGAAGTTTGAATGTAACAAGTTTAATAGTAAGTGGAAGTACACAATTTAACGTAGGTGCATTCAACTCAACTATAACACAAAGTGGTAGTGCAGCAGTATCACAATCAATGACATTTAATAATACCGATATAACAGAAGGTGTTACACTAAATGGTGGTGGTACTCAATTAACCCTAACAAATAGTGGAACATACAATATACAATTCTCAGCACAAGTCCTAGCAGGTACGGGAGCAGATACAATATGGATTTGGTTAAAGAAAAATGGAACTAATGTTTCTAATACTGCAACTAAATTAGTACTAGCAAATAATGAAGCATCAGTAGCAGCATGGAACTTCGTTGTTCCTGCAGTTGGGACTGATTACTTTGAGTTAGTATGGCAAAGTGTAGATGGTCACGCAACACTATTAACTGAAGCAGCAAGTGGTAATTATCCTGCAATACCTTCGGTAATAGTAACAGTTACACAGGTAAGATAGTATGGCAAGTTTAAAAGATATATCTAAAAATACACCTACATTAGCAGGAATTGCTAATACGATTAAAAAGACTGCAGTTAAACTTGCACCAAAGGATACAGGTAATCTAAAAAGACAATTAGATACCTACAATAGACCTTCTGGTATGGTTAAGACGAGTATAAATGGAGGTGTGATGTCTTATTCTTTTGAATTAGATGTTTCACCTCCAGGAGCAGATTATGGTAAGTGGTGGAATGACCCGACAGTAAGTAGAACTGTCAAAGGTAAACCTGAAGTAAACTTTGCTAGTAGAGCAATAAATTCTCCTGAGGTTAAACAACTGATTGATAAATTAGTTAATGATACTGCCAATAACTTAGCAGATATGGTTAGTAAGGAATTGAAATCACTTTAGGCATCCAATACTTTTAATAAAAAATGGGTTATTATTACTATAACATTAAGATATTATGTCATTATCCCTATTACAAGTTCCTGCAACTGCATCTTTAGCACAATCACCAATCATATTTTCCGTATTGGAAAGTGGTGGTGTAACTGAATCATCTTCATTTCAATATGTAGGTGAATTATTCTTTTGGACAGGTTCTCTAACAAATTCAGGAAGTACTCCTCAATATACAATTGTAAAATTTCCTAATACTCAAAACGTTGGTATATTTGATTTGAATAGAATTATTAATTCTACTCTAACACAACAAGCAACAGCATTCACATCTTCAGTTGTCTATTATGCAACTGATTTTTATTTTCAATACTATACAGGTACTGCATATGTAACTGGTTCTCATTTAAAAACTGCAACATATAAAGCATTAGATGGATATGGTATATTTCAAGAACCAATTGGTCAACAATTGTATTCTAAATCACCACATTGGCCTTTGATGACAGATGGTCCGGCAACTCAAAGTTGTTTTGTAGATAATTACGGATTGGCATCAGTTTATGTTGGTGATACCGGAACAACTACTCCAACAAAGATAGTTTATACATCTGCATTAGGAACTGCTGATTATGCAGTTAGTGGAAATACGGCAACAACAGGTCAGATAGTTGGATATCCAATTGGGCCAGCAGAAAGTACTTTCCCTTTAAGTGGAACAATTACATCTTTCAGTACTCAAGCGTATTCATCAGGAACACCGCTAGGAACTCCTATACAGTACGATGTCGTTTGTACACAAAAGTATCCCAATGTAAGAATTAAATGGAAAAACAGATACGGACAATTCGACTGGATGAACTTTAATATGATTAATAGAAAATCATTCTCAACTGAAAAGAAAACTTA
>B570J29032_109958992_pt1 | contig 16875 bp, 18 predicted proteins | sample LakMenEpi16Nov12_FD_29032 | JGI IMG/M metagenome (IMG submission 29032) | reverse complement strand
GGTAGTGGGAGAGAGTGAGTCTTGACTCTGAAGTTTTTGGGAGATGTTCTTCAATGCATCCGGAGTGAGTCCTAAGACCGCCAGTTCTTCAGTATTCATAAAGTCAAGAGCCTCTTGGATTGTGAGGCGTGTTCGGGTGAGGGATTGATCAAGTAAGGAAACAACATCGGCCCCCAATTGGTTAGCTGCGCCACGTCGCACAGCGACGTTCTCGCCAAGTTGTTGTGCAAAGAAGAATTGCAACTGTTGCTGTTCATTGAAGTAACAGATGTCGGATGCTTCATCAGTTGTTGCCGTGCTGAGACATGCATCAAATTCGCGTGTAGCCAACTGTGACGCAGTGGACCAATCGATAGCAACAACGTCCCAATACTTCACTTGAGCCGCTAGGCGTAGAGTCAATCGATTTTGCAACCGAATCTTTATGTCTTGGGATAACTGGGAGTTTCCTTCCACGACCACGGTTGTTCCTGGTGCAATTTCCGAGGATTGTCCCTCATCTTCTTCAAAAAGATCTTCGTCCGGTAGTTCTTCGTTCAGTATTTCAATATCAAGTTCTTTAATTGTCTCAGCATCAACGATTCCAGCGTCTAAGGCGTATTGCATCTCGTAGGACAATTCCAGCAATAAGTCTTGATTCGTAATTTGTATGCCTAACGATGTGAGGACCTCGGCCAACAGGGCTTCTGCGGCCTGGTCAATTGATCTTTGAGCACCAATTGAATGTGATGGTGCCGATGCAAAAGCCAACACTCCAAGGGTGATTACCGCAAGTGACTTGGTGAATACTTTTTTGAGCACTCTGACAGACTATCTCTCTGCACAAGTTGACTACAGTCGCTTTCATGAATGTGGTAGATGCAGTGCAGAAAAGAACCTCGATACGTCAGTTCACATCTCAAGAAGTGCCGGAGCGAGATCTTCGAGAGTTGCTCTCTAACGCTTCTTATGCGCCAAGCGGAGGCAATGTCCAGCCTTGGCGTATCTATGTGGTTCATGGGGAATCAATGGTTCGTTTCAAGGATTTTCTCTCCACTCAGCCGCCTCTTGATGCCCCTGAATATGAGATCTATCCGCCTGGACTGATAGAGCCCTATCGCACTAACCGCTTCACGGTGGGTGAACAAATGTATGCCACGTTGGGAATTGAGAGAGAAGACAAAAAGGGTCGATTGACTCAGATGATGCGCAATGCAGATTTTTTTGGTGCACCTGCAGCAATCTTTTGTTATTTAGATCGCCAGATGGGTCCACCACAATGGTCGGATTGTGGAATGTTTTTGCAAACCTTTATGTTGTTGGCAACCGAGAATGGGTTAGCTACGTGTGCTCAGGAATATTGGTCGGTTCGCCACAAAGCAGTATCAGCTTTCGTGGGTGCCCCCGACAATGAAATTCTTTTTTGCGGCGTCGCAGTGGGCTACGCCGACACTGAAGCTCCAGTGAATACTTTGCGCTCAGAGCGTATGCCGGTAGAGGAATGGGTCACCTTTTTGTAGAGCACTGTTGCCTAGTGTGAACTCATGATTGATTGGGCAACCGAGGTAATTGACAACATTGGATTGCTAGGTGTGGCATTGTTGGTTGCGCTTGAAAGTGTCATACCGCCAATTCCCAGTGAACTCGTGTTGTTGTTGGCTGGGTTCAATGTTGACCAAGGCAATTTTACGTTCTTAGGGGCCGTCCTCGCAGCAACTGCAGGTTCTGTAGTTGGAGCACTCATTCTTTACGCATTGGGAGCTGTGCTTAGTGAAGAACGGTTGATGTGGTTGTTACAAAAAGTAGGACGATTCGTCGGCTTTACCCAAAAAGATATTGATCGTGGGTTTCAGTGGTTTGAAAAGCACGGTGCACCCGTTGTCTTTTTTGGTCGTCTAATACCGTTAGTGCGATCAGTAGTCAGTATCCCTGCAGGTGCCGCTCGCATGCCGCTGGCAAAATTTGTCGTGTGGACCGCATTGGGAAGTACCTTGTGGAATGTTGTATGGATTGCTATTGGTCAAGTCTTGGGTGAGCAATGGGAAAAAGCAGATGCATGGGCTGGCACATTTCAGTATGTGGTGGTGGCGCTATTTGTAGTAGTCGGGTTTGCTTTTATTGTGCGCAATCTTCGAAGAAGAAAGTTTCCTCGTTAATCATTGAGGTAATGGTGCGTTGCCCGCAAAAAGGCAGTGATGATTTGCAACAATCTCGGCAGCAACGGCACGCACTGGTCGTTGTTCCTGTCGTGCCAGCGTTCTAATCTCATGAAAAGCCTTCGAAAAGTCGACTTTATTGCGTTCAGCGATGACACCTTTCGCTTGTTCAATCAATACGCGACTATCGAGTGCATTTTGTAATTGGCTGATAAGGAGATAAGCCTGATTAATGCGATGTGTCTGATCGATAGTGGTTGCTGCGATATCAGCAATGCTTTGCAGGACCACAATTGAATGCTCAGACAGTGGTGCTTGGTTCGAACTGTAAAGACTTATCACTCCTAGACAGATGCCTCGCACTCTCATTGGGAAGGCGTATTCACATTGAAGGCTGTCGGGGTCGCCTGTGATGGAAAATTCTGGGTGAAGTGTAGAACGTGCACGCTGTGGGAGATAATCCGGTGTCTTCCCATTGTGTTCCAAAGGAGCGCTAATGCTGGTATGCAGACCATTTTCGTTACCAAAGGAATCAAGAACAATTTTGCCATGTTGCAGCCCTGAAGCGTCGAGGCTGTACATCAATAACATATGAATGCTGTCGTGATCCACAGCTTCGCAAAACATGTCTGCCATGTCTGTGAACATCTCAGCAATTGCACGAGTGTTGTTATCAAAATTCATTGGTGCCTCTCTTTGTAAACAATGTGCTGGACATTCAAGAAATTTGCACACAGCATTGGTACCCCAGTGATAAACATTCATACCGCTAGAGGATCTTTAGGGTCCAATTCGTGCGGCGGCGCGAATGTCTTTGGCATAGATGTCGGCGCGTTTTTCGAATGAACTCACAGAGAGTCCGTAGACCTGTCGAAAGGAAGCAAAGAAGTCATTTGTGGAGGTGATGTTTCCAAAAAGATCAATAACTTTTTGGATTCCACCGTGGCGGGCAAGAAGCAATTCTATTGCGGCGGCCCCTCGGAGATACTCGCATCCACTCAATGTTTTGCTCGTCAGACGATACGAGCGAAGCGGTTTCTTGCAGTTTTCAACCCAGTTGGAGAATTTTCGAATACGGATGACATGAAACTCCATATATGACATTAGGCCTTTAGAGGCTCGCACACGACTTAAGCCACTAATCATCTCAGCTAGTCCTTCACGAAACCACGCCGGCTCGTTGTTGGGAACAAATCCATTGGTGAGTTGATTTCGTGCTACGTGAGTCCACTCATGGGCCAATCCAGAGAGATTTCTGTCTACTTCTGCAAAATGAGTTTTAGATAACAATGGCTCACGACGTCGCTCCATCCGTGGAGTAATGACTTGATTAGTTGATTTGAGAAAAAAATATCCAGTGAGATTGATGACAATTACTCGACGATCACAAATCGTTGCACCCATGAGATATTGACCACCATTGATTTCAATCGATGTGCGACATCCTAAAGATGCAACTTGTTCTTTAATGAATTTTTGTGACCTTGCAACAATGATCACGATAGGAAAAGTGCCAATGTTGGCGGGTACAGAAAGAAAAGCGCGTGTGGTATTGAGAATATTGATGCTCAGTTCCAAAGTCCGTGAACCCTTTACGGAAGGCTCTAGACGCCATTGAAGAATTTTTTGTGGTGGAGGGAATCTAGAGTTCCAGTTCTTGGCAGTTTTTTCCAGGATGCGAATTATGTCTTGTTCCGATTTGGATAGCCGGGCTCGCACTGGACGAGGTGCGTATCCACGTGGAGGGATAATGGTGACAACTTTTGTGGGATACAGCGAGCTGACTCGGGTGGAAACCAATTGATCCGGGTTGCTAGCAGCATGGGCAGTGGTAACGAACGTGCACAGCAGTAACGTCAGCGATAAGAGCGTGACATGTCGGATATTCTTCATTACGAATGAAAACTAAGTGATACTGGTTTCGTTTAATCGCAGAAAAAGTCCTCATCTTGTGATCGTTGAATCAAAGGACAATCATCTGTTGTGCCATTTGACAGGGATGGATATGTTGCGGGTGTGTTCAAGTAAATGGACATAAGCGACTTCGGACCTAGTTGCTTCACAATCACATAGCGATACCCCAGACCTTGGTAGAGCTTCCAATAAGACGGGAAGTCAACCATGAGGATGGTGCAGTTAAGTGGTGCAGTTAACGAAAGATTCGAAAGCAGAAAGCTGCGAATAGTTGTTCAGTTAGTGATTTTGGCTTTGGTGGTATTGACTGTTGCGGCCATAGCAAAGCAAGCTTCGCCTTTAGAGGCTGCGAGCAAACCCTCTATTTCCTTTGAACAGTGTTCGAATGAGGGACCCACGTGTGATTCATCAAATCCATCGCGATGGGTGACGGGAAATCTTGGCGTGAATAACTCTGCGTACTCGGAAGGCGATGCCGTGCCGTATCGCGCAGTGTTGTCGAATCTCAGTGTTGGCGCAACGTACAAAGTAGACGTGGAGTGGGACACCACATTGTCTGGTCGTCACGCTCTTGACTATCTCGTTTCATATGATTTCAGTGAAACAACTGCTGATCCTTGTGCCGGAATTGTCTGTGGTGCTCATTCATTGCTGTCAATTCCCGTTGACCCCTTGGTGAGTGGGGCAATGGTGGCTCAACCATTAGATCAAAACATTTCAGTATTTGGTGGAACATTTCCTGTCAATGGTGCAGTAGTGGCAAATACTGGTGGAACACTTTGTGGCACAGCGAACTGCACAATCTCTAACAATCCCTCTTCGTATGGACTCACTGGAACTTATGGAACCACAAGTGAGACTTCTGTATCGATCTTTGTGACAGCAACAAGCCAGACCGCGGTGCTTTCCTGGGGTGGTCACATTGGGTCGCGGATGGATTGGGGTGCGGATAAATCTGCCGCTCTGATTAATGGATCTCCCTATCACATGCGCATCCTGGGTTTTGATTGCAGCAATGATTCCAACTGCTCTGCCGGCCAGATGGATCGCTCTTTGAGTAGTGCGGCAGTGACATTTCCTGGTTCCATCACAATTGTGAAGGAAGCATCTTCCGAAGGGTCTACATCTTTTGGTTACTCGGCAAGCCCAAGTCCTTTGAGTGATTTTTCACTCGTTGATGACGGAACGATTGCGAACACAAAAGTTTTCTCCGGGATTACCACATTTGGCACTTACACAATTACTGAAGGTGATGCTCAGGGGTGGGGATTGGATCGAGTGAGTTGTTCTACGGCACAGCAATCAACTGGTTCAACTTCAGTAAATGGCGCATCAGTATCCATTGATTTGGCCGAGGGGGAAGACGTCACGTGCACCTTCTTCAACGCACCTACTCCTGCTCCTTCTTTATCACTGGAGAAAACTGCAGATACAGCAAACTTTTCTTCGGTGGGAACAACAATCACATATTCGTATCTCTTGACCAATACGGGCAATACGCCGCTTGGGCCTTCACAATTCTCGATCTCTGATGATCAGATTGATGGAGGGGAGATGTTTCCTTGTGGCTCACCAAATACGATTCTGGTAGTGGGTGCAACTGTGTTGTGCACTGCTCCTTATCTCACAACTACAGACAATGTCGCAGATGAACTTGTAACGAACCGAGCATTTGGTGTGGGTGGAGGAGTATCGACTCCTGCAGTGACGCTCACCATTCCATATCTTGCACCTCAAACCACGACCACTATTGCTGCGACAACAACCACAGTGGGGATAACAGGGACAACAGTGCCTGAAATAACGACCACGGTGCCGGTGGCTACCTCGACCATTCCGGCCACCACCACCACTGTGGAGCTTCAAGTTCTGATTCCTGAGACACCCACAGGCTCCGAAGATATTTTGGACGTGCTGTTTATTGAAGATTTGCCTAATGCTGGATTTGGTGTCGGGCTGATGTCTCTCATTGCAGGAATTGTGCTGCTCCTGGGAATCGGAGTGACGTCATTGTCGGTAACTCGCGGTAATCGTCGATTGAAGAGTGGAGACGACAAGTGACTACAACAATGCTCCCAGTTCATAACAACATTGGACGTACATTTTCTGCTTCTAGTAAAAGATTGCTAGAGAGAATGCCATCGATTGCGATTCTTTCTACATTTCCGCCTACGCAATGTGGTCTAGCTACATTTGCAGATGCGTTGGCGGGAGGATTGCAGGCCGTGGGCGTCGATGAGCTCGGAGTTATCGATGTCTCAGAAGGAAGTGCTGGGTCATCAGATCAACGAGTAGTTGCTCATCTCGTGCCACATTCGGCCAACTCTCGTCTAAACGTCGTACGCCAGATCAATTCGTATGACTATCTATTGATTCAACATGAGTTTGGAATTTTTGGTGGTGCAGATGGCAATGAAGTCTTAACTCTTCTTGATGATGTCTATGTGCCAGTAATTGTTACCTTGCACACGGTTCCACTCTTTCCGTCTGAGGGTCAACGTAGCGTTCTCGAAGCATTAGCGCATAGAGCAGATGTTTTGATTGCAATGTCAAATGCGGCTCGTGAGAGATTCATAGATGGTTATGACATTGATGTGGACAAAGTTGTCACAATCCCTCACGGTGCGACGGTTCCGGTTTTCGTCCCAATGAGCACAAACGGACCTATGTCTCTTCTGACATGGGGCCTTCTTGGACCAGGCAAAGGAGTGGAGTGGGTGATTGATGCACTAGCTATGACACCAGAACTTCGTGGTCAAGTGATGTACACCATTGCCGGACAAACACACCCCAAAGTGCTTCTCCGTGAAGGAGAGAAATATCGGAACATGCTCAAACGCAGGGCGGAACTACTTGGAGTATCGGAGATGGTGCACTTTGACGATGAGTACCGGTCGTTGTCAGCATTAATGGAATTAATTCAACAATCACATTGTGTGGTCCTTCCCTATGACTCACACGATCAAGTGACCTCTGGGGTTCTTGTTGATGCTGTGGTTGCGGGTCGACCGGTTATTGCGACACAATTTCCTCATGCTGTTGAGCTGTTATCCCGTGGTGTAGGAATCACAGTTCCCCACAGAGATTCAGTCTCTCTGGCTCACGCCATCCGCAAGGTTGCCACTGAACCGCACACTCTTTCGTCCATGGTAAACGCAACGATTCCCATTGCAGAAGAGCACAGCTGGGTTTCTGTGGCATCGCGCTACGCATCTGTTGCATTAGCAATATCGGAAAAAAACTTGGTGTAGATAATGGCTATCTTTGAACCACAAGAACACACGGCCATGCGTCATTTATCGCGAATGACCGATGACCGAGGAATCTTTGAACATGCACTGCATGAACATCCAAGATTCGAACATGGATATTGCACCGATGACAATGCACGTTTACTGGTCGTTACGGCTCGGGCAGGAAAAGATACACAAGAGGCACAGATTCTTGAGCGTGTTGCTGCCCGCTTTGTTCTGGAATCAATTCGTGAAGATGGTCTTTGCCACAACCGCATGAGTTTTGAACGCATGTGGCAAGACACTCCTTCTACCGATGACTGTTGGGGTCGTGCCATTTGGGGTTTAGGGACCGCCGTTGCTCATTCGCAAGATACCGAAGTGAGAAACCGTTGTTTTGATGCTTTCGCCATTGCTACTCAGGCCAGATCTTTCTCATTGAGGGCTCTGTGTTTTGCTGCAATCGGTGCGGGCGAAGTCCTACACGTTGACCCAAGTAATCAAAGTGCTCGAGATCTGCTTGTGGACATGACAGCAATGTTTGGTTTTCATCCAGACGGCAAAGGTGCATGGAAGTGGCCAGAGAGTCGCCTCGCCTATTCCAACGCGTTATTGCCAGAGGCAATGATGGTGTGTGGCTTACTGCTGGATAACTCTGCACTACAAGTCCGTGGCCTGAACTTGTTGGAGTGGCTTTTGGAGGTAGAGACACTCGGAGAGCATTTGTCCGTCACCCCTGTTGGTGGGCGTGGCGCAGACGACAAAGCCCCCCAATTTGATCAACAACCTATTGAGGTTGCAGCCATTGCTGATGCTGCGATGCGAGCGTCAGTTCTCACAGGTGATGACTCTTGGGGGCATGTTGTAGACATGGCCGTGAACTGGTTTTTGGGAAACAATGATTCTGGTCATTCAATGATTGATCTGCGCACAGGCGGTGGATACGACGGATTACATATTGATGGGGTCAATCTCAATCAAGGGGCAGAGTCCACTTTGGCAATGGTGTCCACCATGCAACACCGTGAGTCGATGTGGCTGGTGTGAATTCACCGGTCGACGAAAATCTTCTCGCAAAGCGCACGACCCATCGATTGATGCCAGATGCGAGTCGAGTTATCTCACGCCTGTTTGTGGCAGGTCAAGAAGATTACGGTGCGAGTCAATCTCGTGCTGGGTTGGTTATTGAACGCGTCATAGGTCTTAGCGAGGAACAGGTCAAGACATCGCTTGACAGTGTGGTGTCGCGATTCTCTCATCGTCATGAGAATCTCTTTGATGATTTAGAAGCACATGCACACCGAGTGGCCCATCGTTTACAACCAGATCTCACACTTTCCCCTGAACGGTTGCGTCTCATTGGGGCTCTATTTACCCATGAATTCTCCATTGAAGGAGCGGCGCTAACAAACCCCTCGATAGTTCCCCATCCGAATCAAGATGGCGTGGATAACGGTTCTCTCCAATTTGTGATGAGTGTGCGGGGAGTAGGTGAAGGGCATCGTTCTTCAATTGGATTTCGTACCGGAAGAGTTAACTCGTCGGGAGATGTATCGATTGATGAGGTAGGAGATTTTCCCGTTATTGGCAGCCATTGGGAATCTGCTCTCCATCAATGCAATTTCCGAGGACCACTCGAAGAATTGCAAGATCTGGGAGAGAACGGCCGATACATCTTGGGACAATTAGGAGAAACCTTCACCACGGAGGAGCTCAATCGGGTTCTTTTTCAGTTTCTTCTCGATCGTGATTCGTTTAAGAATGTTGACAATACTGTGCATCATTTTCGCATGATTGCCGAGAGAAATTACGTAGTCACTTTCTCTGAAGACAAAGACATCTCCGAACGAATATTGTGGCCAGTGTCTTATGCCGAGTGGCGAGGTATGGAAGATGCGCGTTTTGTGCTCTTTCACCATGATGATGGTTCACATCAGTATCTAGCCACGTACACCGCATTTGATGGAATGGGCGTGTCGCAACAACTGCTTTCGACTAATGATTTTCTTTCATTCGAAACTCATCCACTAGCTGGTATGGCGGCACGCGGAAAAGGGATGGCATTTTTCCCTCGGAAAATTGGTGGCGTGTTTGCTGCCATGTCGCGTGCTGACCATGAATCCAATTGGTTGAGTTTTTCGGATCGTTTGGATTACTGGAGTGCATTAACTGCAATACAACTTCCAAGTCGACCGTGGGAACTCATTCAATTGGGTAACAGTGGATCACCCATTGAAACTGAAGCGGGATGGTTAGTCATTACCCACGCAGTGGGACCCATGCGCACATATCACCTCAGCGCCATGTTGCTTGATGTGGATGACCCTGCTCGGGTGATTGGCACCTTGGATAGACCTCTGCTAAGTCCTCGCGAAGATGAGCGAGATGGATATGTGCCCAACGTTGTGTACTCCTGTGGGAGTTTGATTCATGCAGGGAAACTGGTGTTGCCATTTGGGATCGCAGATCAATCTATTGGAATCGCCACAGTGGAAGTCGACGAACTCTTGGAAGAGTTGACGTCGCGACGATGACCCACTAACGCACGGACGCAGAACAAATAAAAATGGGCGGTGATACCGAAGTACCACCGCCCATTAATGAAATACGTTTATTGACCGCCGAAGAGTGGTCCCACGATTTGTAGTGCACTGTCGGCAGTTTCTTGTGCGTAGGTAGCAAAGATAAACAATGCTCCGCCTGCGAGGGCAATGTTCTTCCAGAAGTTGATCATCTCTGGTTGCTTGGCCGCTGGATCGGTAACGGTCCAGAAGTCATGCATTTTGACGGCCATCACGACAAGCAACACCGCGATGACGAGTGCGCCTAGATCAATCCAGATTCCCAGCGCCACTGAGAGACCACCAAGAAGCATTAAGACACCAGAGAGTTGCACTGCAGCCTTTGGAGCAGGCACTTTCTTGAACTGTGCGTATCCGGCCATGGCGGCGGTGTTCTTAAAGTGGGCGAGACCACTGTTGATGAACATGAGGGCAAAAATGATTCTTGCAATGAGAAGGACGATGTCCATGTGATTCTCTCTTTCGATAAAGAATTAGTTGAGATTTCAATCATATCTATAAATGGTTGAGTGCGCAATCATTTCATTTTTAGTTGTAGAGTTGCCTCCATGGCGACGCGATGGCTGACTACCCAAGAGATGGCAGCATGGCGAGCATTTGTTCTCACAGCCGGTGATGTCATCCGTGCGATTGAACGTGATCTGCAACCATTTGATCTTGATTTTGGCGACTACCAGTTATTGGTGATGCTGTCTGAGGCACCCGATCAGCGTTTGCGGATGTGTGATCTTGCCGACAGCCTTCGCTTAACCCGAAGTGGTTTAACACGACGAATGGATGGAGTTCTCAAGAAAAAACTGGTGACTCGTGTTCAATCAACCCAAGATGGTCGTGTTGCATTTGCACAGATTTCAACCAAAGGTATGGAAGTTTTGAAAACTGCTGCACCGCATCATCTCGAGAGTGTGCGCGCTCATGTTATTGACCTTTTATCCCCCGTAGAGATCAAGTCTTTTACGACGGCGTTTACAAAGATTGCCGACAAACTCTTGGAAGAATAAGCCAATCTCTATGCGCTAAGTGCGGCCTTTACAGCTTGAAGGCCATCGATCAGCACTTTTCTTTCATCTTGTGTCAACACAGCGAACGCGGGCTCCACGATTGCATCCGTGAGTTTCTCTGCTTCATCCATTTTCTTAAGCACAGCATCGGTGACCTCTGGTGCTTCTTCTTCGGTATAGCCAAATTGTTTCCACATGTCGGGGCGCTTGATGAAATGTGCAGTGGAGGACTGTATGCCTGCTGCGCGAAGTGCGACAAGGTGGGCGCTACCACGGAACTCGCGCAAAATTGCGATGAGTTGCATGGCTCGACCCGGTGCATCTTGTGCAAGTGTTTCTGTGCGAATGGCTGCATACAACGCAAGAGAATCAGGATCAGCAGCGTCGTTGATCTTTTCTAAAACTGCCACAAAAGCATCGAGATTCGGAAGTGAAGAAAGTTTTGTTCGACCCAATGCCGCACAAGCCTCAAGATGGGCAGCGCCAGCTACTCGTGGTTCAACTTTTGCACGAGCTGCATCAAGGATGCTTTTAAGCAGCGAAGGCTTGAAATAACCAAATGCTGCAGACACTGCATCTGGATCGCAATTTCCCATTTGCCCCGCACGTCCTTGTACGTAGAACTCCATACCTCCCAAGTTGATGTCTTTACCTGCCTGCAGGGTTTCCGGAATGAAATAGTAAGCAGCCCCGAATACGTTGATTGTGGGACAAGCTGCGTCAAGAAGTTCTTGGTTGTTCATAATGAAGAACAGTACCTAAAGCTGATAGCTCTACGATTACTGGATGCTCCATTGGCCCTTTGTTCGTTTTGCGCCGGTGGTGTTTGTTGTGCTGTGGAGCACTGGATTCATTGTGGCCCGTTATGGCACTGCAGATTCAGGCCCTATAACTTTCCTGGCCATCAGGGTGACGATTGCTGCTGTGATCTTGTGGGCATTGTCGCGATTTGTGAAAGAGGCTTCCCTTACCCCACGAGAAAAACTCATCCAGATGGTCTCTGGGTTGGGGATTCATGGGTTGTATCTCGGTGGAGTCTTTGTGGCAATCGATCTGGGTTTGCCCTCTGGTGTGAGTGCATTAATTGCCGCGCTTCATCCAGTGGTAACGACCGTGTGTGGGCGCGTGTTGCTACGTGAAGAATTGAACCAGCGCCGAATGTGGGGAGTGGTATTGGGCTGTATTGGAGTCATTGTTGTGGTGCTGGAGCGTGGTGGTGCTACCGACAGTGTGCGTATGGGGGCATTGCTGGCGATGGCGATTGCTGTTGCGGGAATGTCTGCAGGAACTTTGGTACAACGTCAATTTGCAATCTCTACGCCACTTCTTGGGGGTACTGCATGGCAATACCTTGCAAGCGCCGTGGTGTTTTCTATTGGGGCTTTGTTCTTTGAGAATTGGAACTTTTCTGTGACACCGCAAAGCATGGGTGCACTTGCATGGTCAGTGGGGGTTCTCTCACTCGGTGCAATTTTGATCATGTTGTGGCTATTGAAACGGCAAGCTGCATCACAAGTGAGCAGTCTGTTCTTTCTGACGCCAGCGCTCTCCACTATTCAAGGGTCGCTGTTGTTTGGAGAATCCTTAGGGGTCCTGTCGCTGCTTGGCCTAGTAGTGGCACTGCTCGGTGTGTGGCTCGCAACATCAGTGTCCCAAGCAGGGTCATCGTGACGCGGCGGCGCTGAATTACTTCTCTACAGCGGTGAGGTCGGGGCCGATAATGATGTCGCCGGGAAAATGTTCGGCGGCAAGTGCACGCCATTCATCTTCTTGGCCGGGCTGTATTGCAGGCACAAAATGGGTTAACACAAGAGTTTTCACATTGCATTGAGTTGCAGTTTGTGCGGCCTGTTGCACAGTGGAGTGATAGTCCAAGATGTCGAGGAAACGTTCGCCAATGGGAATGTGCGGTGCAAACATTCGTACTAGGTCTTCACGAATCACCGTTTGTACATAGAAGTCTGCATCTTTGCACATCTGGTTAAGTCCTTCACATGGAATGGTGTCGCCCGCAATTGCTGCCACAACATTGTTGTGTTCAATGCGAAAACCAATCGTGGGTGTCACAGGACGATGGTCTGTGGCGTACACGCCCACTGCAATTTCTCCTATCGCAATGGTGGCTCCGGGTTGCACTTCGTGAACTTCCACTTTCATTCCCTCGCCGGCGCGAAGATCGGCATGATGGTCGAGACGGTAATGCTCATCTTGGTCAAGCATCGCTAACAGACCATCCATCATTTTCTGTGTCCCCACTGGGCCGTATATGGGCAACGGTGTTGCAGCGGGTGAAGAGATCCAACGTGTAGTGATGATGTCGTTGAGGTCACAAATGTGATCACTGTGGAGATGTGTGAGAAGTACTGCGGTGATGCTGGCTGGTGGGCACATAGCACCTACAAGACGCATGATCACGCCGCGTCCAGCGTCAATCACAAGATTGGTATCTCCTGCTTGCACGAGAGTGGAAGGACCAGCACAGGTTGCGCTAGGCAAGGGGCTACCAGTGCCAAGAAGAGTAATTTTCATGTGCGCAACCTAACCCAGACGGGGTCACCTTGCGGCGAACACGGAGTATTCGCTCAAGCTCTATCGACCGCGAGGCTTAAACAATTCGCGGATCATTGGTTCAAAGTGTGACAACGGTGCGCTCTTGTACTCCGAGTCAAAGGCAGGGGAGTCATACTTCGCACAGAACTCTTCGGTGTAATCGAAGTATTCGTTGTCACGGAACTGGTCTCGTGCGTTTTTGTCGAGACCGATGTAATCCCAGAAGTAATACCCTTGAAAGATTCCATGATGTTTTACCATCCACCAATTGGCTTCAGAGACAAATGGTTTCAAAATTCCTGCGGCGATATCGGGGTGGTTAAAAGGAGCGAGGTTGTCACCAATATCGTGAATGAGTGCGCACATGATGTATTCAGCATCACGTCCGTCTTTTTCTGCGCGAGTGGCAGTTTGTAAACAATGCTCAAGTCGATTGACGGGGAATCCACCGTGGTCATCTTCGAGCATTTGTAATTGTTGAATCACTCGATCGGCCACCATGGCTTGGGTGTCTTGAATGCAGACCATGATGTTGGCCCATTCTTCTTTGGTGGATTCTTCGAATGACTTAAAAGTGGCTCTCTCGACCATGGTTCCCCCTTGTTCGGTAGTGATGAACCTACTACGCAATAGGGGAGTTGTCAGTGGCGAGATTGCACCACCGCAACTGTGGCTCCACGAGGCAAATTGTCAAAGACCCATTGAGCGTGGCTATCCAACATACGAATACAGCCATGTGAGGAGGGGGCGATTCCAAGCGGCGTGGGGAAATGGACTGGTCCTTGTTTCGTGTCTACATAGGGAATCCCGTGAAAACCAATGTTGCCGCCGTTGCGTCCCACGGCGAAACGGGTCATGAACTTCATCTCTTCTTGAGGGCGAGGATTGTAAAAAGTTTGCGCAGAACGAGAGAACACCTTGAAGCGACCTACTGGGGTGGAATCATCTAATCCAGTGGAAACAGGAAGGTTGGCAATTAATTTACGTTTGTCGTTGTAGAAGTAGGCCTGTTGTTCGTCAAGCACTACTCGGACATACGCAATAACTACTTGACGTTGCGGCAATTTGATCCGAGATGGTTTCACCGCAACGGGTGCAGCGGGCGCTTCGATGGAAGTGTTCGGTGGCGCGATTGTGGTTGTGGAGTCGTCGGCTGATGCTCGTACAAGCGCTGCGCCCGAGGCTAGAACGGCACATGCTGTGATTGACCCAATGACAGCTTTGCGAATGCGAGGGGACACGGGTTCAAATGTATCAGTGAGTGAAAACCAAGGGCAGGCATGCTGCCGTTAGAGGCATTAATTCCTACTGAGTAGCGACGTCTAGCCCTTCTGCAAGTGTGTTCCAGGCGAGAACTGCGCACTTAATGCGCACTGGAAATTTCACAACACCTTGAAGTGCTTCAAGGTCGCCTAGCGGGGTAGACGTATCTGGTTCTTCCACATCTTCAATGGACATCATGTGTTTGAAGCGATGAATAAGAGCGCGAACTTCTTTAATGGGTTTGCCTTTGATGGCTGCGCTCATCATTGACGCTGAACTTTGGCTAATGGAACAACCTTGGCCGCTTATCTTGATGTCTGAGACGATGTCATTGTCCACCGAGATGTACACCTCGATCTCGTCGCCACACAACGGATTGTGTCCTTCTGTACGAATAGCAGGAGGTTCAAGAGATCCACGATTGCGTGGGCTCTTGTAATGATCGAGAATGATTTCTCTGTAAAGGTCTTCAAGTCCTGGCATGTGTCTCTCCGTTGCTTGTTGTCACAGGTTAGAGGGTAAAAAATTCACCCGTTTCGGTGAGGGCGTCACAAAGGGCGTCCACTTCATCGGTGGTGTTATAGAGGTAGAAACTTGCACGTGCTGTGGCATTTGCTCCCAGCAGACGCATAAGGGGCTTGGCGCAGTGATGACCAGCACGCACACAGACATTGTTCTGGTCAAGAACTTGACTGATGTCGTGGGGGTGAACGTCGCGAAAAGCAAAACTAAATGTTGCCCCGCGAACTTCGGTGTTCTTGCTTCCATGGATCACGATGTCATCGCCAAACCTTTGAGTCAACGTGTCTAGGGCATAACGCGATATTTCCATTTCGTGTTGACGCACGTTGTGCATCCCAATGCCGTTGAGGTAGTCCACTGCAGCCGACAAGCCGACAGCTTCCACAATGGGTTGCGTGCCGGCTTCAAACTTGGCAGGCAATTCTGCACACGTGAAGCCATTAAGGGTGACGTCGGCAATCATGTTTCCGCCACCAAGAAATGGTGGCATGGAATCAAGCAATGCTTCTTTGCCCCACAACATTCCAATTCCAGTTGGCCCCACCATTTTGTGACTACTAAAAGCCAAAAAATCGGCATCCCAGTCTTGAACATCGGTGGGCATATGCGGCACTGATTGGCAACCATCCACAATTGCAATTGCTCCATGACGATGTGCAAGTGCAACCAGTTCTTTTACTGGGTTGATGGTTCCCAACACATTGGACATTGATGTGAACGAGAACGCTTTTGCACCTTTGAGAAGTGTGTCAACGTCAGACAGGTCAAGTAGCCCATCAGAAGTAATGGGCACCCAACGAATGTTGAATCCTTTTTCTGCAGCCAGCATTTGCCAGGGAACAATGTTTGCGTGGTGCTCCATATGGGTAAGAACAATTGCATCACCAGAAGACAGATTGGCCGCACCCCATGCGCGTGCCACCAGATTCAGTGACTCTGTGGCATTTTTTGTAAAGACCACTTCATGTGCGTGACGTGCATTAATGAATTTGGCAACTTTTGTGCGAGCGCCTTCATACATTTCGGTTGCTTGTGCAGCAAGAAAGTATGCGCTTCGATTAGTAGGGCTGTATTGATGAGCCATGAAATTGCTCATCGCATCGATCACCGATTGTGGTTTGTGTGATGAGTTCGCCGAATCGAGATAGACGAGCGGTTTTCCATTAATGGTGTCGGCCAGAATCGGAAAGTCGGCACGAATGCGATCGATGTCGATAGTCATAACGACTTAGGCCTTGTAGGCCTCGTAACCGTTCTTTTCAAGTTCGGCTGCAAGTTCCATTCCACCAGACTTCACAATGCGACCATCAATCATGATGTGCACAAAGTCGGGTTGGAGTTCATCAAGCAAGCGTTGGTAGTGGGTGATGAGCAAAATGCCAAGGTTGGGGCGATCTTGTTTCACTTCACGAATTCCCTTGGCCACAATGCGCAGTGCGTCGATGTCGAGACCGGAGTCTGTTTCATCGAGTACGGCAAATTCTGGTTCGAGCAACGCCATTTGCATGATTTCGTTGCGCTTCTTTTCGCCACCGGAAAAACCTTCATTGAGATAACGATCCACAAATGAAGAATCCATTCCCAACCGCTTCATCCAATCCATTGCAGATAAACGAAGTTCAAGAACAGACAGGTCGATACCTTTGCGAGCAGACAAGGCCTGGCGAAGAAATTG
>B570J29032_109958993_pt1 | contig 16884 bp, 19 predicted proteins | sample LakMenEpi16Nov12_FD_29032 | JGI IMG/M metagenome (IMG submission 29032) | reverse complement strand
TGCTGGCGGTGGGTCGGCAGCAGCCATTCAAAGTGGTACGGCGGCTACACGTTTGGTCTCAAGCACCACAACTGGTGGAGTTGGCAATAATGTCTTAGCAACTTCTGAAACCGCCACAGCGAGTATTGTATCTGCATTAGCCATTTTTTTTCCAATTTTGGCCTTTGCGGTCGTGATTTTTATTCTTTTCCTTGGCTTCAGATTATTTAGGAAATTTTTTTCAAAATAATCAATTCATTGTGTTGTTCAACACGCGGGTATCTTCTAACACTAAGTCCTTTCTTTTCTGCGTAAGCTATATATTGTAGGTTTCTCTTTTCATGCGCAAAACTTAAAATCATGGTGTTAAAAAGCACAAATCCACCTTTGTTTACCCGCTTAATCAATTCATCTATGAAGTGATTTTCATAGAGAAAATTAGGCATTTGGCTATCCAAAAAAATATCTACGATAATTAAATCATAGGTACTTTTTGTTTGCAAGATATATTCAAAAGCATCATATTTAAAAATGGCCAACTTTTGAATTTTATTCATTTCAAAAACTGTTGAAGCGAGATCAATAACTTTCTGGTCAATGTCAACACCAACGATTTTTCCTTTAAATTCAATTTCTTCACGCAACGTTTTTACCACGCTTCCGCCGCCCAAGCCCAAAACCAAAATTGTATTAAACTTTTTTATTTTTTCAAAGCCAATGTATTTAAGACCTTTTCTTAAAATCTTCTGCAAACTGCCATAAGAATAATTGGTGTTGGCTGTATCTAGCATTAATTGGTTGCGGTAAAGATTTAATTCAAGCACACCACTATAATCGCTGCTCTCGCGTTTGATGGCGACAGGCATAAAATAACTAATTACTTTTTTAAAAAAATTCATGCACTTATAGACGAGTTTATTGCAAAAAAAAGGCTTCAAAAAATGAAGCCCTTAAATATCTTTAGATTCTTAAATTATTTTGCTTTTAAGAAATCATCAACCAATTCAGGAGCCATAACTGACTCAACAAAGGTATAAGCGCCAGTTTTTGGAGACTTTACCATTTTGATAGCTTTCGTTAATCTTTTCGAAGCTGTTTGTAATGATGCTACGGTTTTCTTTGCCATGACCTAATATTATTTAATTTCTTTGTGAACAGTTACACGTTTAAGGATTGGATTGAATTTTTTCAATTCCATTCTATCTGGTGTGTTTTTCTTGTTTTTCTTAGTGATATAACGAGATGTACCTGGCATACCTGATTCTTTGTGCTCAGTACACTCTAATATAACTTGAATGCGATTGCCTTTTGCTTTTTTTGCCATTGTATAGTCTTATTAAAATAAATTACTTCTTAGATTTAATTTCTTTCAAAACAGCAGAAATACCTTTCTTGGTAATGTTTTTAACACCTGCTGCTGAAACTTTAAGCGAAACCCATCTGTTTTCCTCAGCAATGAAGAATCTTTTGGTCATAATGTTTACTTTAAACTTACGCTTAGTCTTATTCATGGCGTGAGAAACATTGTTCCCAACCATATTTTTTTTGCCTGTCACCTCACAAATTCTTGCCATGGTATATATCGTTTATCGTTATTAAAAATCAGGGTGCAAAGAAAATCAATTTCTTTGGATTAGGCAAATTTTTTTTTACTTTTTTTTCAATTCTTCAAAGAGTATTTCAAAGGCCTTATTTACAGCACGTTCGATGACTCTTTCGCGAGGCTGACCAAAAGTAAATTCAAAGCCTTCTACCCCATTTGGTGCAGCAATAGCGATACAGACCGTTCCCAAAGCTTTTTCAGATTCACTTTTTGATGGGCCAGCCAGACCCGTTGTTGCAATAGCATAATCGCTTTTTAACGCTTTTTGAACACCAATTGCCATTTCTTTGGCCACTTCAATGCTAACTACCGAATACTTATCTAAAGTCTCTTGTTTAACACCTAAAAAATCTATTTTCATTTGGGTGTTATAAGTGACCAGACTGCCTTTAAAAAAGGCCGAACTACCTGCATTGGCAGTAAATCGCGAAGCAATGGCACCACCTGTAAAACTTTCGGCAGTAGCTAAAGTAACACCTTGTTCAATAAACATTTTTTGCAATTGTAGCTCAATTTTTCCGTCTTCTGCCATCCCAAAAAAACAATCAGCCAAACGGTTTTTTATTAATTCTACTTGATGAGTAACCTCCTGTTTGAGTAAATTTTCATCGATGCCAGATGCTGACAAACGCAGCCGCACACGACCTGGATTTGGCAAATAAGCCAGCTTGATGTGTTTGGGCAAGTTATCTTCAAGGTCTTCAATGTCTTGGGCAATATCACTCTCTCCTCTACCTAAAGTCAACAGGGTTTGGTGATAAATGAAAGGCCTCTTGAAAAAACTTTGCAATTTAGGCAACAGCTCATGACTAAGAATATGTTTCATTTCATAAGGCACGCCAGGTAATGAAACAAAAACGGTTTGCTCCTTTTGCATCCAAAGACCTTGCGCAGTGCCGACCAAATTTTTTAGAATAATCGCTTGACTTGGCACTAATGCTTGATCAAGGTTTATTTGTGAAGGCGTTCTGCCTAATACCTTTGTAAATAATTCAATAACATGCTTTTCTATGATGTTATTTCTCACCAATTCATCACCAAAATAATGACAAAAACTATGCTTGGTCACATCATCTTTGGTTGGACCTAAACCGCCTGTAATAACAACTAAATCCACTTGGTTTTGTAGGCGTCTTAGAGTATCTAAAATATGTGTCTCATCATCAGCAATTGACAACATTTCATGCACCTTAATGCCAATATTCTCGAGGGCTTGCGCCATGTAACCAGAATTGGTATCTGTAATTTGACCGATGAGTATTTCATCGCCTATGGTGAGGATGGTGGCGCGCATTTTTTTTGTATATTGTATTGTTGTAAATTCACAATTATGTCCATGCGAGTATTTCGCTAACAATTCTGGAGAAGAAACAATCTACTTTTTATCATTTTTATCAAAAATAAACATGACAAAAATACAACAATTGTTGTTGAATTATACAAACATCAACTAAAAAAATTGATGCTTGTATAATTTTATAAAATTAAGATCTATTCGCTTTTTATTTGCTTTGCAGGCAAACCATTGCTGTATTTTCCATTTCCTAAATATATTTTCCCAGCATTAGGACCAACAGGTACTATATCGCCGACAGAAATATAATCCTCAGGATTGAATTTATAAACAATATGGTCTTCTGGCCAAGTAAAAATTTTTCTACCATCCGTAGGTTGATTTTTAGCCTTTGCTGCTAAAAGTTCTCTATCAGCTTTTAAATATGAAGGGCCTGGTGCCTGTGGAAATCTACCTTCACCAAAATTTGTCTTTGGTTTAACAACAATCTGATACTGTAGTTTTCCAGAATGATTACCTCCATTTAGTTCTAAAAGCTCAACACTATTTGATGTTTGACTCACTATAGTTACACCGTTAAAATAAGGCATCCCTACAGGCGTACAAAAAACACGTATTGGATTATCTTCATCAACAACACTTATATCCGCTAAAATTTCGTCTAAAACAATTGTTGCTTTTCCATCTACCAAATTTACAGTACCATAATCTTGATACCAATATTCAGGAGATTTAGGACAGGTTAAAGTAATACGACCATGTTTTTCTGTAGGAACTATTTTAGATACCGTGCCAGTACCTACTATTTTACGATTTGTTCCAGAACCTCCTCTACCGCCTACAATAGCATACGCTCTTGATGTTGCACTATAATTAAAACTTTCAAAATAACCACCACCTAAAAAATTTGTGTCAGAAAAAGCATAACCCCTAACACCAAAAGAATCTTCGTTTTGTGAAATAGCCAATCCTTCTATACCAACAGTGTAACCAGGATTACCTACAGTTGTTAGTCGGTCTGAAATACCAAGTATAGCAATTTTATCACTTGCAAGAGCAGAATTAGTGGTATTTAATTGACCATAAACTGCAGTTGGATCTGCAGTTGCAGATGCATTTTGTACATAATTATAGCTTGCTATCCAAACATCGGAATAACTAATACTTGCAGCTACATTTGCAGATGAATTACTCCATGCAAAAAATGTACCATAGCCAGGTATAACACCATCGTAGAAATAACTGTAAAGTGATCATTATTTGCTGGTACATTAATCATATTCAATCGACCATTCCCTTCTATATTCATTCTTTCAACATTACTTGTAAAGAATTTAATTTCAGCATTTTCACGATTTCTGAATATACCATTTCCAGTCGCATCAACACCTATAATGAATCCGTCGGTTGATGACGTTCCAGAAGTTGTTCCCGTTGTAAATTGCATGTATGCTGCAGTAGCAGTACCGCGATCAATATATAAAGCATTTTGAGGCGTTGTTATACCTACACCTACATTCCCGGTATCTGTAACACGCATTCTTTCGGTGCCACCTGTTGATATAGCAAACTGGTTATCTGTAGGCTTAAACAAACCTGTATCTGCATCATTAAACCACGAAAAAACTGGTGTTGAGGCCGAACCGTTGTTAAAAGCCAATAATCGACCATCCGTTGAAATTTCAAAGCTGTCGCTATTGTTAGTTTTAATACGAATTGGCACGTTATCCGTTGTACCTAAAAAGTTATCTGTCGTGTTTGTGCCTTGGTTGCCAAAAACACTCCAGTTGCGTTCGTTATCAATACGAACCCATCTTGAACCATTCCAAAAATGGAAACCTTCGCCGGTAGAAGTATTTGTATTATAGGCCAGTAAACCAATTGTTGAACCACCTGTAATAGGTGAAATACTGCCCAAATCTGCGATATTCAATCTAGGAATTAAAACACCTTTATCAGATGCATGAACATCTAATGCCGTTGCAGCGTCTGGCGTTGTTGTATTCACACCAACTTGCACTGAAGAAATGCCTACGAATAGACACACAACAAGAATTAATAATATTCTCATAATTGACACACTTAAAGTTACACACTTAAATACACACGTGACTATGCAGGACATAATCATTTGCAAAAATGAGTACAATATTATGATCTGTAATAGATTTATTTAATAATTTTAAAAAACTTATCAACAAATTTATTACAGTTATTAATAATTAATGAGGGGTTCAGCCAAATTTGTAAATAAAATTACAAAACCATCAACTTATTTAATCAATCATTTTGAAGAAAAAAAAAGAAAAAACTTAAAAAAAATTAGGTGTTTAAATATTTTTTTTATATTTGTGGCGTCATATATACGTAAATCAGCGTATTGTTTGTGTATTACGCTGAAAATTAAATAATTAACCATTAATATTTTTCATGATGAAAAAATTATTTTTGATGTTTACTCTAGGAATTTTGATAAACTATAACGCACAGTTGTTCATAAGTAACAATTCATACGTTATGGTAAGCGATGCATTTGTTTATTCGACAGGTGCTGTTGAAAATGCAGGTTCGACAAGTGGGAGTAATATCTATTTAAGACGAGATGGGCAATTACTTCAAAATGCTGCTGCCACCGCTAATGCAGGAACTGGCAGTTTGTCAGTTTATCAAGAAGGTACCTCTAGTAATTTTCAGCACAATGCGTGGTGTTCGCCAGTAGGAAATCCAGTAGGAGTTGCTGGCAACACAAATTTTGGTATTACGCTATTAAGAAGGCCAACGTCCATTTCTGGTTTTGATACACCAACCATTACTAATGGTGTTGATGGGACTAGCACAAATTCAAACCTAACCATTTCTCAGAGATGGATAAATAAATATAGAAATACTACAGGTTATGCTGGATGGACTTATGTTGCAAACGCTACAACTATAGAGCCAGGGGAAGGCTTTACCATGAAAGGTACTAGCGGAACTGATAATACAGAGCCATTTTCGGGCGTTGGACAAAATAAAACAATTTCGAGTGGTGCCCATTCTCAACGTTACGAGTTTAGAGGTAGACCAAATTCTGGAAATGTATCAATGGCCATACAAACAAATCGTTATATTCTTATGGGAAATCCTTATCCTAGCGTCATTGATTTAGCAGATTTTATTTGGGAAAATAGGAATGTCATTAAAGCAGAAATTTATTATTGGGAACAATCAGATTCAGGCTCGCATGCCTTAGCCTCATATGTAGGTGGCTATGGTACTTGGACGCCTGGCGTTAATCCCCTTGACCCCTCGTATGTTGCAAACAAAGCTGCATTCCTTGCTGCTGTTGGTGCTGGTAATTATACGCGACCACAATTTAGACTATTTAATACAGATGGTTCACCAGCCTCTGCTGCGGGTTCTAGCGGACTCGGTTCAAACTCTTTAAATAGAAGGTTTGTGCCAATAGGTCAAGGATTTATGGTTATCGGCTCAGCTAATGGTAATGTTGTAATTAATAATGGCATGCGTCTTTTTAGAAAAGAAAGTGCAGATGTGAATGTAAATATTAGAAGTAATATATCACAAGAGACGATTTGTAATGAAACAATGGGCTATATACCGTCACTTAATGGTATCGACTATACCAATTTTAAAAAAATAGGCAACCCAAAAATAAACCTAACAACAGAGATAAATAATTTATTTGTAGCACCAACTGCTATTACTTTTCATCCGGATAATAATGATTTATTCAATGCAGGCGCTGATGCCTCTGGCAGCAGTTCTGCACAAACTAACTTCTATTTACATCCTGTAGGAGATCCTGCAAGTCCACTAACAACATTTTCAACAAGTTTTGATTTCAATAAGAGAATTCCAGCCGTTTTCAAGAATGTAACTGCAGAAGCTACGTTTAAAATTAAAGTTTTAAACGTTCAAAATTGTTTTGATTCAACCATTCCTGTTTATTTATATGACAGTCTAACCAATCAATATCATGACATCAAAAACAATAGTTATTCCTTGACGCTTCCTGCTGGTACGCACCAAGGGCGTTTTGAAATTACCTTCACCAATGGTACTTTATCTTCTCCTGAAAATCAAATTAATAATGGTCTAATTGTGACACAAAATAATGATAGTCACATGTTAACTCTGCACAATTTAAATCATTTAGATATTGCAGAAATGACTCTATTTGATGTTACTGGTAAAAGAATTTTTAGCCAAACCTCATTAGGAACAGATAAAGAACATGGTTTTTCAACTGAAAGTTTTCAAACTGGTACTTATTTAGTTAATGTAAAAACAACTGACAACATCAACTTAAAAGAGAAAGTAATTATCCATAACTAATACTTTTGTTTTAAAATATTATTCTAAAAACCTTACTATTTGTAAGGTTTTTTTATTTTTGCTAAATGATAAGCGTTAATCAAACCATTAATTTCCCAAACCATCAAGGTATTGAAATAGTTATCAAAAGAGAAGATTTACGCCATCCAATTATTTCTGGCAATAAACTTAGAAAATTAAAATATAACTTGATTCATGCCAAGACAAATGCATGCGAAGGCATACTTACCTTTGGTGGTGCTTTTTCTAATCATATATTGGCCAGCGCCTACGCTGCAAAAATCAATAATCTGCAATCAATTGGTATTATTAGAGGTGAAGAACTCGCTAATCAACCGCTCAATGAGACGCTTAAAGAAGCGCAAAGCTATGGTATGCGCTTCGAGTTTTTAACAAGAGAAGATTATAGGCATAAAACTTCCAATGAGTGGTTGTTATATTTTAGTGAAAATTTTCCTAATTATTTTATTATTCCTGAAGGTGGTACTAATTTTATGGCTGTAAAAGGTTGCGAAGAAATTTTAACAGCAGAAGACAAAAACTTTGATTATATTTGCTGTGCTGTTGGAACAGGTGGCACAATTTCTGGCCTAATTAATTCAGGTGCTGAACATCAAATGGTCTTAGGTTTTCCCGCATTGAAAGAAAACTACCTGCATAATGAAATCAGTAATTACACAACGAAAAGTAACTATCAATTAATCAGAGCCTATCATTTTGGCGGCTATGCGAAAATTGACCAAAATTTAATTAGTTTTATGAATGCGTTCTACTTAAAACATCAAATACCCCTAGACCCCATTTACACTGGTAAAATGGTTTATGGCATAGACCAAATGCTCGCTGCAAATTATTTCAAGCCTAATAGCAAAATACTAATTATTCATACAGGCGGGCTACAGGGAATAAATGGTATAAACCAAAGGTTAAAAGAAACAAAACAACCCTTAATCAATTATTATAATGCTCAAAATAAATTTTAAAATTTATAAACTTTCAACCTATTTTTTATGTTTTTTATTGTTATTAATCAGCAGTTGTGGCACCACCAAAAAGGTCAATACTTCTTCTAAAGCAAACAAAACTGCTCAAAATAGAAATCCTCAATCGAGACCAGTTGCTGTAGTAAGTCCAAACAAAAACGCAAATAATCAAGCGACCGCTAGCAGTTCTTCATCCAATCAAACACTTGAAGCAACCTCAACCATAAAAGTTACGCCACAAAATGTACAAGAATATATTGAAACATTTAAGCCCGTGGCTAAAAACAATATGCGTACGCATAGGATACCCGCCAGTATCATCATGGCACAAGGCATACTAGAATCAGGTATCGGCAGAGGCCGATTGGCCAAAGAAGCCAACAATCATTTCGGCATTAAATGTCACAAAGAATGGACAGGCGATGCCATCTATCATGATGATGATCAATCTGGTGAGTGTTTTAGAAAATATAGAGATGCTTCAGAATCCTACAGAGACCATGCTTTATTTTTAAGCTCTAGAAGTCGATATAATTTTTTGTTTGAACTAGAGAAAGACGATTATAAAGGCTGGGCAAACGGTCTTAAAAACGCTGGTTATGCAACAGACCCCAAATACCCTGAAAAACTTATCGGCCTCATTGAACGCTATGAATTATTTTTATTAGACGCGGAAGTTCTAGGAAAAACAAAAATTGTTACCAATGAAATTGTTAACCCAATTAGTAAACCTGAGACAAACAAGGAAGTCAATGTAATCAAACCTGTAGAAAATGTGACAAAACCCGTTGCTGAAATTAAGCCACAGCCTTCAAAAACTAATCAAGATTTTCATATAGTAGAAGTTGGTCAAACCCTTTATGGTATTTCACGGTTATACAACCTAAACACCGATGAATTAATGAAAATCAATCAATTAGAAAGTACAAATTTAGCTGTTGGTCAAAAACTAAATATCAATAAATCAGATAGTAAACCACTTATTCAACCTGAACAAGACGAAAAAAACACCCATTTGGTGTCCGCAGGTGATACTTTGTTCAATATCTCAAAAAGGTATGGTTTAACTGTTGATCAATTAAAGCAGTTAAATCAATTACCAGATAACAATATTTCATTAGGTCAAATTTTAAAAATCAAATAAGTCCATGTTGTATCAACGCAGTAGTGCTTTGTTTCAAGAAGCGCAAAAATATATTCCAGGCGGTGTAAACTCGCCTGTTCGGGCATTTAAGGGCGTAGGAGGACATCCTATTTTTATTAAATCTGCTAAAGGTGCATACCTTTTTGACGAAGATGGCAACCAGCTTATTGACTATATCAATTCGTGGGGGCCCATGATTTTGGGTCATGCTTATGAACCCGTTATCAATGCTATTATTGAAAAAGCTAAACAAGGGACATCATTTGGTACACCTACCGAAATGGAGACAGAAATTGCTAAATTAGCCATTAGTATGGTACCAAATATTGATAAAATTCGTTTTGTTAATTCGGGTACAGAAGCCTGCATGAGTGCTATTAGATTAGCCAGAGGTTATACCAAAAGAGAAAAAATTATCAAATTTGCTGGTTGTTATCATGGCCATTCAGATTCCTTTTTGATACAAGCCGGCAGTGGCGCTTCTACTTTTGGCACGCCTAATAGTCCGGGCGTGACGCAAGGTACAGCACAAGATACCCTTTTGGCAAAATATAATGATATTGAAAACGTCAAAAACCTATTTGAAGCCAACCCGAATCAAATTGCGGCCATCATCATTGAACCAGTAGCTGGCAACATGGGCTGTGTACCACCAAAAGATAATTTTTTGCAGAAATTAAGAACTTTATGCGATGCAAACAACACGCTTTTAATCTTTGATGAAGTGATGACAGGCTTTAGACTTGCTAGAGGAGGCGTTCAAGAATTATATCAGGTGCAAGCAGACATGGTTTGTTATGGTAAAGTTATTGGTGGTGGTTTACCTGTTGGCGCTTTTGCTGCTCGCGAAGAAATTATGAACCACCTCTCCCCTCTCGGTCCAGTTTACCAGGCCGGGACATTGTCAGGCAATCCATTAGCCATGGCAGCTGGTTATGAAATGCTTAATCAACTTAATAAAAATCCAGAAATATTTACTGAAATTGATAAAAAAACCAGTTATTTGAATAAACATATTGGACAAATTTTGTCTAAAAATAGTATTGTACATACTATTAATCAGGTTGGCTCCATGATTTCAGTGCATTTCCATCAAGATGAAGTCTACGATTTTGATACTGCAAAAAATGGCGATAATGATACTTTCAAAAAGTTCTTTCATTATATGTTGAACAATGGCGTTTATATTGCACCTTCAGCTTATGAAACATGGTTTCTCTGTCGGGCCTTGTCGTCCGCAGATTTAGATAAAACCTTAACTGCGGTAGAAAGTTTTAGACCATGAAAAACATTATCATCACAGGAACCTCACGTGGCATTGGTTTAGCCTTAGCTAAAAAATTAGCTGGCGAAGGTCATGCCGTTTTGGCCTTATCAAGAAAATCTAACGAAGATTTAGCCAACATAACAAAGGTAAGTCAAGTAAATCTTGACTTGTCTGTAGCAGATGATTTTAAAAAGGTCCATCATTTTATAAAATCAAACTGGGAAAAAGTAGACATTCTCATTCATAATGCTGGTGCCTTAGTGAATAAACCCTTTGACCAGCTCAGCTTAGATGATTTTAAAAAAGTCTATCAGGTAAATGTTTTTGCCGTAGCAAAGCTCACACAAGAGGTTCTTCCCTATTTACGAAATGGCAGTCATGTGGTAACCATCAGCTCCATTGGAGGTATTCAGGGCAGTTTGAAGTTTCCTGGTTTAGCTGCCTATAGTTCAAGTAAAGGTGCTGTAATTACCTTATCAGAACTTTTAGCCGAGGAGTATAAAAATCAAGGTATCGCTTTCAATGTGCTAGCTCTTGGGGCAGTTCAAACAGAAATGCTTGAAGAAGCATTTCCAGGTTATCAAGCGCCAATTTCTGCCGAAAATATGGCGAGTTATATTGCGGATTTTGCTTTGAATGGCAATAAAGTGTATAATGGGAAGGTTTTACAGGTATCGAGTAGTAATCCTTAATTTATCTATTCTAACTACATTTTTTTATGGACCGTCAAGAAATGCAACAACTTATTCAGGTCATGAGACAAATGATCGATATCTCTGAAGAAGAATTTCAATTGTACTTACCCCAATTATACGTCAAGACATTTAAAAAAAATGATATTTTGAGTGCTCCAGATGCTATACCAAATGAAATATTTTTTATCAACAAAGGTATTATTAGAGTATTGATTACTGATAAAGAGGGGATTGAACATACCATACACTTTGCCTTGGAAAACCAATACATTGTTGATTATTCAAATTTTATTTTACAATCACCTTCATATTCTACCTTACAAGCCATGGAAGAAACTGAAGTTGTTGTTTTGCCAAGAAATTCTGTCGAATGGGGATATAATGTGTTAAAAGAAGGTCAAAAGTTAGGACGACTAATTGCTGAATTTTATTTTATATTTCAAGATAACCGAATTAAAAATATGTATTTGGCTTCGCCTCGCGAACGCTATGAAAATATTACAAAAGTATTTCCAAATATTCATAATCGGGTACCTCAACACATGATTGCTTCATATCTCAATATAACCTCTGTCCATTTAAGTAGATTGAAAAAAATGAAAACATAAACAAATGTTATCGTTTTAAAGATTCAACCAAAAATATCTTTGCCCCATAATCAAATCAAAAAATTATGGGTAAATCATTTCGAATTACTTTAGCAATCTTAACTGGACTTTCATCAATATTTACCTTTGCACAAAAAAGCAATAAAAATATTGATGTTCAAAAAAACTTACCTCTTTCTAGTGACGAACGCTTGCTTATGGTCAAGGAATTAACATTAACCATGAACAATTTCAAAAATAGTATTGAAGTGCTTTCATTTGAGCAATTTTCATTTCAACCTCATGAAAAATCTTGGTCCATAGCCCAGGTCATTGAACATATTACTTTAGCAGAACTAGAATTTCAAAATATTCTTGACAGAGCACTACAACAACCTGCCGATTCAGTGAAGCGAAAAAAAATTAAAATTGATGATGACGAAATTTATCTCAAAATGACTGCAAAAAATTGGAAAGCCAAAAGTCCAAAAATTTTTAAGCCATCAAATTCTTTTGAAAGTGTTGAATCCAGTTTAGAAGCATTTAACAGCCAAAGAAGTAGAACGATTAAATATATTGAAAGGACACAAAATGATTTAAGAAATCGTTTTTGGAAACATCCTTTAACTGGAACTATCGATTTATATCAAACGCTACTTTTGATGTCTGCACATTTGCAACGACATGTGGAACAAATACATCAAATTAAGAATAATTCAAACTTTCCTAAAATCTAGTCATTTAATTTTTCAAACACAAACTTATGAAACGTTATTTATTACTAACATTAATTAGCTTTTTTTCGCCTCTAATACTTGCCCAAAATGGTGTAATTAGGGGAGTTATTTATGATAAACAGTCTGAAATACCCATTGATGGTGCAAATATCTACATTATAAACACCCAACTTGGGACGATGAGCGATAATAATGGGAATTTCACTCTAAACAATACACCTTTAGGCCGACAGGATATCTTTGTAAGTTATTTAGGTTATGAAACTTATACAGCAAACAACATTGAAGTTGTTTCAGGTAAAGACACCTTTCTGAAAATTTATTTGATAGAAAGTTTAGCAAATTTAGAAGAAGTTGTGATAACTTCAGGCCCTAATAAAGCTAGGCCGCTAAATACTATGGCAACAGTATCTACGCGTCAATTTTCTTTAGAGGAAGTCAATAGATATGCAGGTGGTAGAAGCGATGTTGCGAGATTAACAGCAAATTTTGCAGGTGTTGCCACTTCAGACGATAGCAGAAATGATATTGTTGTTCGCGGCAATTCGCCTTCGGGGATGTTGTGGCGGATTGAGGGAATACCAGTGCCCAGTCCAAACCATTTCTCTACATTGGGAACAACAGGAAGTCCTGTTTCGGCTTTAAATCCTAACATATTGGGCAATTCAGATTTTTTAACTTCCGCCTTTCCTGCGGAATATGGTAATGCCATTAGCGGTATTTTTGACTTGAATTTCAGAAAAGGTAATAAAGATAAATTTGAATTCATGGCTGGCGTCGGTGCTTTTCCAGGTGTAGAATTTATTGCAGAAGGCCCTATGGGTAAAAATCAAGGTTCATTTTTAATTGCAGGTCGTTATGGAATTGCTGGCTATCTTGGCGGAAGTGGAACAGGTTCAGCTATTCCAAATTACCAAGATTTATCCTTTAACTTAGATTTTGGTCAAACAAAATTAGGTAACTTTACGCTTTTTGGGATTGGTGGTCGCTCAAATATTGAATTCTTAGGAAAAGATTCAAAAGCTGATGATTTGTTTTCTGCAAAAGATGCAGATCAAAATCTAGATTCAGATTTTTATGTATTAGGTTTAACGCATAAAATTTTTATTGGTTCAAACACATTTTTAAAAACAACAATTGGTAGTTCAAGAACAGCTAATAATTACATAGAAGATCGGCTTTTTAATATTGATTTACCAACTGCTTTCAAAATTAGATATACTGAAAGTAATAACCTAGAAAATAGAATTACAGCCTCTTCATACCTTAATTCGAAAATAAGTAAGAAAATAACCTTGCGAACAGGTATTTTATTTGAAAACTTTTCGATAGATTTTAATTTACAAGATAGATTTATACAAGCCGATAACGATAATGATGGCTTTGAAGATTTTAATTTAATTTACCAAACAAAAGGACGTTTTACTATTTTTCAACCGTATGTGCAAGCACAATTTCGACTGACGGAAAAATGGACAATTAATGGAGGTGTTCATGGACAAACTTTTTCAGTAAATAACCAAACCGTTGTTGAACCACGCCTATCTGCATCTTATAAACTAAATGAAAAAAGTGCTTTAAATATTGGTTATGGACTTCATCACCAAAATGTGCCAGCCCCAATTTTGTTTCAAAATGAAAATATAAACGGCCAACTTATTCAAACCAATAAATTTCTTGACTTGGTTGAAAGCAATCATTTTGTAATTGGTTATGATTTAAAATTTGCCGATAAATGGCGAGCTAAAGCTGAAATATATTATCAAAGTATTAACAAAGCAGCTGTCGAAAATTTTTCAAGTAGTTATTCTTCATTAATTGAGGGCTCTGACTTTGGATTCTCAACTGATAAAACATCATTGTTGAGTAGAGGTACTGGTAAAAATTATGGCTTAGAATTAACAATTGAAAGGTTCTTTAGCAATGGTTATCATGCATTATTAACAACATCTTTCTTTCAAAGTAAAATCTCGGGTAGTGACAACATTGAAAGAAATTCTCCTTTCAATAATCAATACGTTATAAATGCTTTAGGTGGCAAAGAATTTAAAATAGGGCAATCCAAAAGAACTATCCTTTCTTTTGATGGAAAACTAACAACTGCAGGTGGCCGCTTTTATACACCAATTGATTTGATAGCCTCTCAACAAGCTGGTTTTCAAATAAACGACGAAACAAGACCTTTTAGTGAGCAATTTGATGCTTATTTTCGATTAGACCTGCGAGCTGGTATCAAACTTAATAGCAATAAACGTAAGCAATCACATGTTTTTTATTGCGAAATTCAAAATGTAACCAATAACAAAAACATCTTTTTAAACAGATTTAATCGTTTAACTAATCAGGTAAACCGCATAGATCAAATTGGGCTTTTCCCAGATTTTGGCTATAAATTTTTCTTCTAAATTTTAAAATTTAACTACGTGAAAGCCTTATCAATAATTAAATTTTGATAAGGTTTTTTTATTTTAAATTTGCTATCATTTTTCGTATTAATACGATTTGTCCCAAATGGTAATAACTATGTTCAATCATGGCATCAATATTTCGTTGTAGGGAACCGTATTTTTCATTGACAAAAGGTTGTTGCATTTCCTCTTCAGTAAATTTTTATACATGGCTGATGAACTTTTCACTATTTGTTAGAAATTTAGCGATTAAGTTGTGCCAGTCATTTTCAGAAGCAATATTTGGCATATCAAAGCTAAAGTCGTCTTTGATGATTAAATCTTTGCCATCAAACACAGCATTTACACCTTCAAGATAATAATTGATATGAAAGGTCAGTAAGGCTATCGTATTTAGTTCGTGGATTTGCTTGGTAGCATTCTTAAAATCTATATCTTCCAATTGTGCTTTAAAATTGGTATTAGCAATGAATGTGCCGCTAAGAAGTACTTCACGCAGACGGTTGGCAAGATTGGCTGAAATGTTCATATCTCTAAAAATTTATAGTTTAATTTTTGTATTATCTATCTGACGATTAAATTAAAGTATGATAAAGTCCGTCAATTTATTTTTAAAGTCGGTACTTTTTTAAAAATAAATAATTGAGGTTTGACAACTTTTAAAAAGTTGTCAAACCTATTAATCTTCAATAAAATAATCCTTTACGCTTAAATTTTTCTTAATAGAAAATTCATGATGGTCAAATACAAAATTGTACAAATCGTCAAAACAGCTCAAAACTTCGTCTTTTAAGATTTCTTGATTGTTTTTTGTGACCATTTGTTGATAGGAGGACCATTTCCATTTTTTAAAATCATCAACTAAATAATGTCTTTGTGCGTCAGTATTAATATAGCAAATTAGCTCTCGTAGATTACGTTCATTATCAACACAAACGCGTTTAAATGGTGTTTGAAAAAGTGTTCCTATTCTATTTTGTTGTTTATTAAATGCCATCGCATAGCTTTGAAAAAATTTCTTAAATTGATGACTAATGATATCGTGTATCGTCTTTTTATCATCCTTTAGATTTGACAACTTTTGAAAAGTTGCCAAATCTAAATCTTTGATTTTAATCAAAAAATGAAAGTGGTTATTTAGCAAACTATAGGCCAAAATATCAACAAAATTTGACAGATATTTACTAGATTGGGTCAAAAAATAGTCATAATTTCTATCAGAAGCAAACATGGGTTTTCTATCTACACTTATATTATAAACATGATAGGTTTTATCTTTTTCAAATTGTACATAGTAATGCTCAGTCTTTGGCATAAATTTAGTTTTAAAAAAACAAATATCAGATTTTTTATTATTTCATCAGATGAAAACGTTTTTAAGATTTTAATATTTGATATAACACGCAAGCCATAGCCCAGATAGTAGCGAAAAGCCCGCAAAAAAAAAATGCTTATTTTTGCTGGCTTTTAACAGCGACCATAGAAGCTGGAAGAAAGCCTTGTCAAAAATAGCATTTATTTTGAGGACTTGTAGCGAATAGCTGGAAATTGCTTCTAATAGTTTAAATACATTTATTTCTTTATTTCCGGTGGATATTTGGCCAAAATCTTTTTAACAAACTCAGTAATCCGTTCTTCTTTTTTATTCACATTTTGCGTCAATATACCTTCACCAACACCTTGCCAAATGAGTTCTTTCTTTTTTGCATCAATAAGATCTATATACAAAGTACCTTCAATACGCGTGGAAAAACTTGTATTCATGCCACCACCCCACATCCATGGGTTCCAGCCCCAGCCCCAGCCATAGCCCCAACCAGCATTAAATTGATTGACATCTACGCGTTCA
>B570J29032_109958995_pt1 | contig 16898 bp, 9 predicted proteins | sample LakMenEpi16Nov12_FD_29032 | JGI IMG/M metagenome (IMG submission 29032) | reverse complement strand
GTAAACTCTTCAATTAAAGAAGTGCCGCTCCCTGTATCTAATTGTTTTTTTACAATGTTATCTTCAACTACTAATTTATATAAATTTTCTGAAGTTGTTGTTGTTGGTAATTCAGTAAATACTAAATCATTACTACTATTATAATACAACGTACCTGTTGTTAATGTATCCGAATCAGAGAATTTTGGTATATATCCACTAACACCAGATCCATCAATTACTTTTTTACCACTTAACGGACTAAGATTTATTATGTTATTTACGTATCCAGAAGATATATAAAAAAGATCAGAAAATTCTGAGACTACTTCATCACTATTTATTGCGCGAACTTTAACAAAATAATCGTTTTGTTCGTTTACGGGAAAAATAAAACTTGGATCAATAGGCGAATAAGTAAAATCAGCAAAACCAGTTATTCTTTTTGCCATGCAAATACCAGTATTGTAGTCACCCAAATAAGTTAATCCCGTACTATTTAAAGACGTATTAGTTAAGTATCTAGAATCAGAATACGTTCCTGTATAAATCGTACCAGTATAATGTCCCCCAGAAGGTAAAAAATTAAAAGAGTTATTACCTGTATAACCATAAGATAAAAATACTTCATTATTATTAGAACTACCAGAAGGCACTCTAATTTCAGTAATATATTTTAAACCTCCCGAATACTCTTCATAAAGTCCAGTAGGAAATGAACCGAAATTATCTACATATATCGTATGATCAGACCATTGTATTCCCGAAGATCCATAATTTTGAAAAATAGACCCACTAGAACTCATTCCTGTGCCGGTTCCAAATTGTAAATCGCCTATATTTTCAATCGATCTATTTTGTAAAAAGTAATCGTATTTATTTTTATTTTTACCGCTTTCTTCCACTAATATATGGAAACTACAATCTTGAGATTGAGTTATTGAATCCCATTTAATAAAAGCATTTAGATTTAAATCTTTTGACTTATCATTAAAGTCGAAATAAACATAACCAGTTATATTTTCAATTTTTTCTGGCAAGCTGGTATTAGGGGACGGTTTTATTCCTGAAGAGGTAATTAAGGCACCTGTTTCAAAATAATTTGAAGGCAATAAATGAACATAGTATGGTTCTCTTATTGCATTATCAAAAACATTAGCAACAGAATTTAAACTCAACAAATCCGGTATTTGTATAGAATCAATATCTGGAAAAGTTGCTGTGTAATTATACAAGTAATTAGCATTACCTAAATCAAAATCTGAATCGTTAGTTACAAAAACATTTACATTTTTTATAGAATTTTTATCAGAATATTCTAAAGACAAAAATGAAGATGAAAAAGTCCCCGCAGATATAGAAGAAACACTTAAAGTTGATGATGGGAAATTTATTAAAGCAACACCAGTGCTATACAACCCCGAAACACTAACAGAAACCACATCAATAAAAAACTGATTTAAATCTATTAAATTATTTTGCCCAGTTAAAAGCGTAAAAATTTCTTTAATATCGCTTGTATTTTTTGAATACTCTGTTATGTTAAATTGTACTGGATCTTGATATAATAAATTTCTATTTATATCATAATAATTAGCAAAAAATCCAGAAAAACCATCGTCTATAACGACACCTGAAATTATATTTTTAGATATAGGTTTTTCAGTTTGCCACTTTAAATATATTTTTTCTTGCCTTAAAGATCCACTAACCAAAACCGTTGAATTATCAAAATTAAAAGTCGAAACTGGAAGGTTAGCATCATATGTTGATAAATTATTATCGAAAGAAAAAACTAAGTTTTTTATTAAAAACGGTTCCGAATAATTTATATCAATATTTTCTATAAAAGCCATATAGTTAATTACACGTTAAAAATTTTATAATTTGAATCGAACGCATAAAAATCTACAGATGTTTTAAACGTTTGACCGCCTACTTGAATTTCGCCTAAAAAGACAGTTATAAAATTTGCGTTAGATTTTAAAACATTAAAACTAAGTTTTTTTCCATTTCTATTGATTATACACATGATACCAAAAACATCTTTTGCGCCCCTATCTTGCAAAATATTAAATAGTTGAATAAAATTTATTTGCGCGTATTCGAATTGGTTATTTTGAAAATCATCATTTAGCGTTTGCTTTTCTATGTAAAAAGTATAATCATAATCAATAGATACCGCTGCTTCATAATTAGCTGGAAAAACTTTAAAATTAGTTACCAACTCTGAATCACTAAAAATTTCATTAATTACTTTATCGTTGGAAAAAACAATTTGTTTTTCTTTGCTTTGGTTTTGTTTTACATAAGAATTGTTTTCGATAATATTAAACTTTTCTTCTTCGTATTTCATTGCAGAAAAAGAATATTCATTAGAAGAAACTTCGTTTATGCTTATTATTTTATACAAATCGTTTTGAGAGTCCTCTTCGTTAATATAAATAGCAAAATTAACGCCAGATCTTAAATTTGAGTATTTACCATATATTACGTCTGGATATTTTGAAAAAAGAATATTTTTAATTACTGTATACGAATAAGTCATCGCTACGACTCCGTGTAATGGCTTCCCTTTAGTTGTAGTAAATACGTTAACTGGGCCATAAACTAAAGTTTGATTTCTATAGTATCTTACATACTCTCCATCATATGTAATTTTTAATACATCAGTTTCTTTAACGCTATTATCAGCCACAATTAAACTTTGCGGCGTATTGTTTTGTAGAATTGATAAAACAGCGGTTCCTCCACCTGTGATTTGAAATCCATAATTTATGTCGCTTTGATCTACTTTTGGATTATTTATTGTTGATAAACCAACGACGCTAACATGAAGCGCAGGAGAAACAACAGAAAAAGATATTTGACAATCATCAACAAAACTGTTATTAGTATAAGCTTTTTTATCGAAAATGACACCAGTTCCTCCTCCCGTAAGTTTCAATCCATCGTCTTCTACGACAATCGATTTAACAATAAACCAACTCATATAAGCATGAGAAACTATTTTTAAACGCAAATTATGATTATCCACTTCTAGAACTGAAAAATTAAATTCTGAAACCACATTATCTACACTAGAATAAATTTTAACACTTTTACCCAAACAATTTTCAGAAACCTCTCTATCAATATATATATAGTTATTTTTGAAATCCAATTCAGTTATTTTTCCAAAAACCATAGAAGCATTTTTAAGATTATCTGATATTCTTATAACATTTCCTATTTGCAATTGAGTTGCTTCTATGCCAGTTGAAAAACCTACTATTTCAGACTCCAATTTACCAGTAGAAAGATACCATTTACCTATTCTTTGAGCTTCAGATTTACTCGTTATACCAAAACTTAAAATCTCTTTTTCAACTACTCCAAACTTTCTAATTAAATCAGAGTCTTCTACATAAATAATTTTATCTTTAAAGTTATCGTTTTTATCTAAATAAGGAACTTTAGCTATTGAAAAAGAATTATTCAAATCTCCAGAAGCGTATGTAAATAAACCATCTTTTACATTTGAATTAGTAAAAATATAAACCGGATTTTGCTTAACATCTGAAGTTAAATTAAGCAAGCCATTTTTAAAATAAAAAATTCCTCTAAAAATAGAAGCAAGATCAGTCAATGTTTTCAAACCTTCATTTTCATTATTTATAAGAACGTTGCATGAGAAACGCGGTTCTAAGTATTCGTTATAACCAACATGTTTCGCCACGCAAGAGCCTTTATTTACGTTTAATGATGTATCAAATATTTTCTTGCTCATGTGCGACACACTGACATCCACATCTTGAGATTTAAAACTCAAATTCAAGCCAGTAATACCAAGAAAAAATTTAAGAATAAAAATTTTAATTTTATCTTCAACGTTTTCTGTAGGATTCGATTTTAAATATTTAATTAATTCTGTAAACAATATACCTTTTAAATCTTGTTCTAATATTTTTTTTGGACCAAAATCATTACATAGTTTTAAAACGACTGTAGTACTAGTTGGCTTAGAGACAGAACAAATGATTTTCTTATAATTATATTTTATGTCTTCATCAAGTTTATTTTTTAAATCATATAAATACACTATAGAACCAAAAGGATATCTTTCTTGCAGTTTTTCTAATGTTTCTGTCGATGCTACAGTAAATGAAATTGAATTATAATTTAAATCTTGTATTGATAACGAATTATCAAAAGAAAATACATCTGAATTATATTTACTATTTGAATATGTTTTAACCAGTTCATCGCAAAATTTTGATAAAGTTAAAAACTGCCATTTGTTTAGATCTATTTCGTTTATTTGACCTTTTCCTAATCCATATCTACTATTAGAACAAAGATCATAAAACACCCAAGCTGGATTATTAGTCCATATTAAATTTTTATTAAAAATACCCGACCAATTGTTAGTATATTCTCTGACTTCGCCATCATAATTTTCTGGAACTTTAATTTTTAGAAGCTTGCAATCGTAAGATCTAACTGGAATATTATTAAAATGCCTTGAACTCACTGAATTGTAAACAAGAGCAGAATAAGGGAAAGAAAATGGATATGATATATTTTCTATTACTGAGTCTAATGATATAGATCTTTCTATTTGAGTTTCACCACCAGAAGGAGGTTTAGGTAATAAACTATAGATATTTATTACTATTTCTGGAAAATTTATATTTTGTTTGTCAGAGCTGTCTAATTCAACTTTGAACGGAACCATGATTGCCCCACCTTTAGCAACTAAATTACAACTACAAAATAAATAATAATTTTTATTACTAGACTTATTTTCAACATTAATTATAAAAATCGCCGATGTAGCTGATGTACCTGCGCTATTCACCGAAAACAATTGATCCAAACTAATATTAACATCAAAAGAATCAGAATATTTATTTTGAACAACATGACTGACTGTAAACGCATAATCTTTAGCTTTTATATAACTTTGAAATTTTGTATCTTTTGTGTCGTCCTCAAAAAAGATTGTTGCAATGTTGCTTAGTACCGTACCTGTTAAATCAACTTTTACATCATTAAGACCCGCTACTTTATACGAACCCTTTGAAAAATCATAAATTTTACTTTTATATGTGTAGATAGCTCTAGAAAATAATACATTATTTTTAAATTGATTTCCAAAAGAAACCGCAAATGAAGACTGAGAAAAATTATAAAGATTAGTTTTTTTATCTACAAGAGGTATATCATTATAATATATAGCTTTGCCCAAAACATTTGATTTGGTTTTAACGTTTATGTAATCTACAGAGTTCCCATTAGAATCAACAAAGCCTTCAATCGGACCTTCGCATAAAAGATCTATAGCATCATATTTAGATTCAGTTTCTAAAGTCTGATTTATCTGATTTGTATTGTTTATAAATGTACTTATTATAGGATCAACAGAAATTTTCATAAAAATTAAGGAGCGTCTCTACGTTCAAAGTTTTGTTCTTGAATTGCTCTGTAAAAGCTTGAAAGTTCAGAATTTTTATCTTCATTTCGAATAACAAAACTAATACTATTAGCTATTATAATAGATCCTATTTTTAATCTTCCATACCCTATTGGAATAGCAACATTTCTTAAAGACACATTTTCGTAACTAGAAAACAATCTAGAAACAGTTTTAATATCAATAGGTGACTTTGGAGTTAATAATTTTGTTATTAACATCTGAATTCCTGTCGAAATAGCCAATAATATTAAACCAATTAATATTTCAGTACCAGCGCCTAAAATAAGAGGAACAATCTCTATTTTAGATTTTTTGTGTAAAATAGGTGAATTAATATATTCTGGAGGCATGATTTCGCCATCAACATAAATTATAAAATGAGTTATATACTCATTTAATACGCCTAATGTAGATATCAATTTATTTGAATTAGCTTCTATGGCTTCAAAAGCTTCTAAAACCGATGAAACATTCAAATTCCATTCCGTATCTATAAAATTTTCAAAAATTCCATTTAATTTTATATTCACCATATTATTATTTACACTTCATTTCTTTAAATTCTTCAGATTTTACGTTGTATAACAACATATTCATATTATGATATTTTTGTTGCAAAATGTCTAATTCTGAAAAAAATGCATTATCAATATGGCTATGAAAAAAATATAAAATCTTATGGTTGTTTTTTATGTTCAGATAGTCTTTGGGAGACACTAGAAAAAAATTTTTCTCATCTGGATGCTTATTTTCTGTTTTAATAAAAAACAAATCGTCTTTTTCAAGAACAACGAAACCGCAAACTTCTTTGTGACAATTTGCTACGCTATAATTTTTTATTTCAGCAAGAATTTTATCGTTTATTATCATGTGAGAAAGTAGAAGGAAACCCTCCAAATGGTAGAGATCTGCCATCTTCACCTTTTTTTAAAACATAATCTTCAAATCTCAATAAGCATCCTTTAAGTGTTTTTGAACATTGATCTTGTTTCCAAATATCAGTATTTAAATCTGGTTGTTTATTGAAAACGCTATCTTCTATACAAACGTAAAATAAATTCGGTTTATTATTAAAAGACGAAATAGATTCAGTTTTTAAATTTGTTGTGATATTTGGTATGAAATCCAAATAAACAGAATCCCCTTTATTATAAGTAGATGTATCAGTCCATTTGCCAGAATAATTTATTGAAGAGAATCCATAATTTTCATTACTTAATGATGTTTTATAGTTAGCTAAAAATACTTTATCATTTTCATCGGCAATTGCCATACCAACCATTTTTCCTATTAAATTTGCGGTGTTTGAAACTTGTGTTGTATTTGTAGTTACAGGTCCAGAATAATCCGCTGTATTACCATAATTACATCCATAGCATCTATATCCCCAAGAACAAGTATCATTTGTGACTTTTCTAGAAGGAATATTGATATTTTGAATATCTATTTTTGTGGCAAGCTCTAATTCAATAAATTCTTTATTTTCTGATTTTTTTAAATTAATTAAAAATTCATCATATGAAATATACGTTTTAAAGTTAGAAACTCCAAAAGGGTTTATTCCATCTGAAAAATTAGAGACATCCAAGTCTCTTGCTAATATTTTTTTTCTAATGAAACTTTTACCAATTAAGTCGCCTCTATCTTTTAAAACATAAGACATGTAATTATTTATGTTAGCAATTTTTAATGTTGGCTTTGGCTGTCTTCCATCCGAAGACGACTCTAAATTTGACAATTCACATGGTATAAATATATATTCTTGATTTTGAAAAGATATGTTTTTGGAAAAATTTTTAGATCCATGAAATCTTAAATAGCCCTCAAATGATTCTAATTGTATTTCAAAGAGATCTAAAATTACATAATTGTCTAATTTAAAAAACGTATTCATATTAAACTGTTCCTGCCACTGAAAAAATATTTGGTAATCTATAACTATATAAGTCAGAAGATTTTAAATTTAAATTACTAACACCATTCTCACCAGCAAATAAACTAAAATAATCATTCACAAGAAAAGAATAAGCTGTATTTAACTCTTGTTCACTTAATACTCTATTATAAAAACTTATATCAAAATAATTGATACCAATTGTTGTGCTTCTATTTATTAACTTTAATGTTGTTTGATTTAAATTATTAATCAATAACGGTAATTCCGTCGCGCTTACTGTAGAAAAATTAACTTGATTTCTATTTATAAAATAAAAATATTTATTTTGCACTCTTCTTATTTGTAAAACGAATGGCTGATACAAACTTGCAGATGAAATTTTGTGAATAACTGTATTTGAGCCTGAAGTCGTTAAGTCTATAGTCGCGCCTCCAGAAGAACTGGAGATTGTAAAAGTATTTGCGGCTGGCACAGTTTTTACATAATAAATTTGTTTTGTATATGGAGTGGATATATCATAAATATTTATCGGCAAAGGCAAACTGTCTCCAACAAATCCAATCGTATCTCCAACTAATAGATTATGATTAGTAGTTGTAGTTATCACATTTGTAGTCGTATTCACACTACTTATCGACAACAACGAATATAACTGTTTAGATATTTGCTGGCTTTTTGCATTTGAACCCATAGAAATAGCAACGTCTTTTTTATTTTGCAAACATGCGTTTTTATAATTAAAAAGTAAATTCTCTTTAAGATAACGATTATAAATTAACGGATCATTTTCAAAGGTCTCAAATTGATCTTTTGTAATATTTTCAGTATTTGCTGTATTAAACCAATCAAATAAAGATGCGTAAAGATAAGAAAATTTACCATTCACAGAATCAAACGCTGTATATGCAAAATTATCGAAACTACACACAAAAAACAAATCAAAATCAACACAACTAACATTTGCAGATCCAAAATTTAATTCTAAAAATTGACTATTTTTTAAATTAATAGTTTCGTAGCCTAAGCTTTGATAATTAGCATTATAAGTTCCACCTGATGTACTACTCAAAGTGTAAGTAGAAATAGTAGTATCACTAGCCCATGAAGTACCACTAGCTATACCGCTATTTTTAAATCTAAATACGGGAGTAGATGGCAATACATTATTATATAAATTAAATTTCAAATCGGATTCTGAATATGTTTCCGCTATTTTTCCAGGCAATCTGTTGGTTCGAATTGTATTAATAGGATAATAAAGAACATAGTCTGGAAAAGGTGTAACTACTGCGTATCCATGATTATCTAAAAAGACATATCTATTTTCTTCTCTATTAGTTATATAATTTGTTGATTTTATAAATTTTGAGTCTTTATAAGAGTCAATAAGTAAAGTTGCACTACCCATTTCACCATATCCCGAAGGGTTAACGGATACAACGTACCTACCAATTTGACCAACTCCTTGAGTAGGTCCAAGAACTGCGTTTCCCGCTGTGCTGTAAAAACCAACCGTCCAACGCAAAAATTTTTTATTATTGATAGGATCTAAATAGAAATTTTTTGGCATCGAGCCATTTATTCCAACAAAATAAGTACGAGAAATGTTTGCAACTAATTGATCATGAAATGTATGTTTATCTGCAAGAGTATTATACGCATAAATAAGTCCTGCTTTACCTCCTCCACCACCAGACGCTATTGCAGATGAAAGATTGTTGTTTATATTAACTTTTTGAGGATTACTCAATTGACTATATAAATTATATTTTATATCTTTTCTTTTACCAACGTCCTGTATTTCGCTTTCAATTTTTAAAATAATTGCTGGACCACCATTTGAAGAATCATTATATCCTGCTTGATTCTCAAACGCTAAAAAAGAAGGCTTAGGAATAGCCCATAGGATTACATATTGATTTGTATTTGGTGGATAATCTGTTCCGTTTTTATTGCCAAACGGCTCATTTATATTTGTTCCATTTCCCATTGCGCCTAAAATTTGAGTTGTGCTGGGAATATAAAAATTAACGAATGTTCCTCCGACTCCACTAAAATTTTGAAAAATCCCTTCTAAATTAATCGCTCCTTTAGATGTGTCAATAGATTGAAAAATGCTATTTTCTGGCAAATAAACGTTTATACCAGAATAACCAGTAAAATTAGCACTCCCTAAATTAGCTTCTATTATTTTACTATATAAATCGTATGTAGACGTAAAAAAAGAATTGTCGGGAGTTATATGAAAATCAAAAGCTTGTTTTTCTATTTTAATATTTATTGGAGTTCCAGAATATCCAATAAAGACTTCACTTGAAACCGGATCTGATAAAGATTCTACTCCACTAGCATAAATTGAAACTCCACTGTTATTGTTAGAATATGTATGTATTCTAGCGTAATAATCCGTTTCTCTTGCTAGTGCTGTAAAATCGTCCTGTGTTACTACATTTTTTATATCATCATCTCCAAATCCATAATACGTAGAAAACTTAGGGTTTTGATTTGTGTTTTCTGCTATTCTAATTTGTTTAGTGTACGCTACGGGTGACGAAAAAGAAGAATTTGTGGATATTTCTAAAGTGTATCCAGTAATAAAATAATTGTGTAAATTGTCTCCTGTTATACCTGTTGGAGGTTTCCAATAAAAATTATAAGCTGGAGGATTAAAGTTGCTAATTACTCTAAAAGATCTTGGATTGCCTCCGGTAATGTTTAAAATTCTTTTACCTGTTATGTTTAAAGTTATATCTCCACTAGGATCTACGCTGCCATCTTCAATCGATGTAGATTGAATTGTCAAATCTGTAATTTCATCTCCTATAGAAGAAGTTATAGTTGGCCTATAAAAAACATCAAAAAGATCAAACGAATCTGGATTTACGACAAAAGAACTTTTAGAAATACTAAAATTTGTATCGTTTGAGTTTTCAACAGAGTAAGATACTTGAGCGTTTCCACTATTAAAAACAGTTATTGGAAAATGAATACCAAAACCAGTTAAGCAATTACCAATATTTGTACCAGTTATTTTTACATAGCTCATAGTTTTATAATAGTATTAAAATAAACATCTGAAATTAATTTTCCTTTAAATTCTAAAAATTTTACATTAATGTCGTGATTATCTTTAAATTTATAAGTATGACTCCATTCTGGACAATAAAAAGTTAACTGTTTATTGTAAGGCTCTGGTAAAGTAAATTCAAATAATTTAAAACCACATCGATCATCTAAAAACTTTAAAACAGCAAAAGCTTCTTTATCAGATCTATTAGTAAAAGACAAAGATAGATCTAATATATTTTTATTTATTCCATCTTGTTCGAACGCCACAGAAGTCATTTCGTATTCATTTTTTAAAAATCTAGGCTTCAACGGAATGGCAAAATCTAAATCTGGTTTAAAATAAAAATCTTTAGTAAATAAACTATTTGCACCAGTTGGACTTTGACTTAAATTTAAAGATGTTGATGCGTCACCAGTATACCAATAATATCCACCATTAATAACAGAAGGATTGTTATAATAAATTACATCGTGTTTATTATATATATTATTAAGTATAAAAGGTCTAATCGCTGATGTATCAGTGATTGAATAACCTCTATAGTTTAAATTAGAATCGTAAGCTGTTGTGCAATTGATTACTATATTATTAATGTTTGAATCTACGGATTTGTAATCTAAATTTTCAAAATAAATTTTAGCGTCATTTCTATAAGGATAAAATAAATCCATAGAAACATTTTCATAAGAATCTACCATAGTTAAAGGTTCGTTTTCAAAAGAACTTTGAAAATAACCTGCTAATGCGTGCGCTTGTTTATCTGTTAATCCCTCGTAATTAATTGAAAAATTTGTTGCTAAATTATTAGCGTTAGGTATAACATTTAAAAAATAACCATCACCATAGTTAGCTTTTATAGCTTTCGTTGAAAAGTTTGCCGAACATCCATATGTTTTATTAAAAAGATTATCAATATTTTTTGTTAAATGCAAAGACCCAGTTAAATTGATTGGAGCATAAGCATAACTTGTAGAAGTAAAATCATCACTTGCGATATACAAGTTGTCATCGTTTTTAAAATATTTTTCAAATAAATATTTTTCTAACTTTAGAATCTCTTCATCTGTTGGCATTTTTGAATAACCTATTATTTCATAATAAGATATATTGCTGGCATCATAATTATAATTAACACCATAATTAACTGCGCTAAGTATTTTACTATTACCAGCAGTTCCAATTCTCAAACTGGCGCACCCAGTAGCAAAAAAAGCAGCAGTGTTTTCGCTTAAAGTTTGAAATCCATTGTTTCTTACTCTTAAATTTGTTGTCGTGTTGTTTTTTAAAATAGAAACTATATTTTTATTGAATAAATTAGCCGCTGAAAAATCAGCGTTTATACTTGCTGCGGTAAGTTGATTTGGATCAGAATCAATAACAAAACGTTGAGATCCAGGTTCCAAATTAAAATTTGTAATTTCTGAACCATTTATATTATTGCCATAAACTCCAAAAAAACCTGTAGATATCGTTGATGTATTTGCGTTATCTGTGTTAATAATCGTTGAATAATTTGCAAAATAACCTCCTACTTGTAAATTTCCTGCTCTTAAAGAATCAAACTTATAAACAACAAACCAACATCTATCTCCTGTTATAAAACCACTGAAATTAGGAGAACCATTTGGTGGATATAGTTGATTATATATACCTTGACTTGCATCAGCAATGCATTGAACAGCATTTGTAGTATTATTATAAATCGGTTTAGATCCGTCGCCATCATAATTATAAAGATTTTCAGTAGAATGACCGGGAGCAGAATTATACCAAACAGAAATTCTACCAGAAGCATCAAAATCAAAAACATTTAAATCATCAGTTTTGAACCAAGCGAATAAACCAGATATATCGAGGGGATTTACACCATTACCAGTATAATATTGATAATCAACTAAATCATATTTTTCATACGATACGTTATTAACATCAAAATCTTTTATACCTGAAACTGAAAACTGTGTATTTATAAACTTACTCATAAGCTATTCCTTAGTAACGCCAAACGTTGAGTGATAGACAAAGTACTTTGCAACACTCCATCATTAGAAACGTTTAAAGAACGTGATTCTATTTTTCCAGAAACATTGAAAGTATTTAACAAAGTGTTGTTGTAGTTTTTTAGAAAGAGATCACAATAAACTGACTGTCCTTCTATTTGAGCAACATTTGTTTTTTTGAAATAATTTCCATCTACAGACATAGATTTTGTTTTATTTGTCTTTGCTACTCTGAATGGAGAAATTTCTCCGTTAGCAAAAAAAGGCAACAAATTAACTTTTTCCGAATAATCAAACGAAAAAATTTCATCAAATCCAAAAACCCTATCGACATCCATTAAAAAAGTATGATGTGAATGAGATATATTATTACATTGAGAATTTCTTTTTGAAGAGAATGCGCTTAAGTTTGTTGTGCTATTTGTGGAGTTTATTGTTCCGTACCAATCAAATTCAGCAGACAACAACACAGGCTCAAAATTAGCAACTTTAAAAGATAAAGATTTTAGATAACATTTTGTTATTTCAATTCCAGCAAAGTTACAGTTCACCGAATCTTCATTAGTTGAAGTTGTGTTTAAATAAGAAGGAAGCGAGCCTGTTAAATAAAATTCTGTACTTAAAGATCCTATTATAGTATTATCTGGAGCGTATCTCAATAAGCTTCCATCAGATAACAAGACAGGAGAAATGTTAGACTGCAAAGAAATAGAAACAGAATTAGAATAAAAAATATCATTGTTTATTCTGAAATCTAAATTTTCATATTTTATGAATTTACTCATTATACAATAATATATCTAAAAGAACTAGTCATTTGAACCACAGCGTTTAATGGGGTAGGGCCAGATGTGAACAATCTAAATTGAAGGAGTTGACCAGCAGCAAAGGAATGAGACGTAGGAATAACTAAAGTTGTTGTACCTGCAACTAATGATGTAATCGTGGTTGTATATTTGACATTTGCCGTATCAGTAGTGTCACCAATATTATTTGTTGTAGAACTTGCTGCTGCTGGAGTTATTGCATAAAATTGAAAAATTACATTACTTATCGCGATAGTTGCTGTAACAGAAAACCTAATTCTTTGTAGACTACCAGCATACATAGCGACTCCAAAAGGAGCATTACCAATAATATTAGAATTATTAGACGCAGAAGAAGCGTTAGTACCAAAAGGATCTATATATATATGACTTGATCCAGCCAAGCTAGTGGTATAAACTTGTATATATTGGCCTTTACAATAACTGCTAGCTGTAGTATAACTACCATCTATATCTAAATTTCCGGCAGTTGATAATTTCGCAACAACGTCTGGGCTTGCACCAAAATATCCATTTTTTATAAACACAAAATCATCATTACCTCCAAAAGTTGTATCGTTATATATGTTTCCTATTGACCACACATCAACATCAGGACTAAAATCATCATGTCTAGAAAAAGTTACAAAAGAATTTCTTGGTCCCGAGTCTCCACCAGGAAGATCAATAACCTTATTACTAGCTATTATTATTTCACATGTTTTTTCATAATCTGTTTCAAAATAAGCCAAAGAATTACCTGCACTTGTTGATTTTAAATGCAATTTATATAATGGACTTGTATTACCTATTCCCAAAAGCCCATTACCAGCCATGCTATAAACAAGGTTAGTACTAGTTAGTGAATTAGAGCTTCCAATATATATCTTATTTGCAGAAACTCCAATATGAGCGGTATTCGTAGTATTTTTTAAACTTAAAGATGTATTTGTTTGATTTGTTTCAAATCTGCTGACTTGAGTAGCAGCACCACTTACATGCATTGTATAAGCTGGAATTGTATGACCAATACCTACTTTAGGAGTAGTTGAGTCATTATCTATATATATGGCATTTTTTCCTAAATTAATATCCCCAAGGTTATTATAATTTAATAATAAAATTTCATCAGTAGCGCTAGTTTTTATTTCTCCAGTATATGGATCAAAAATCAAAGCATTTCCTGAATTTTGAAATTGAATAAATTCACCACTAATTAAAAACTTATTAGTTAAACCACCAGTAGTACCATGAATTGCAAAATTACCACTTTGATCAACTGCCATTAAATTAGTAAAACTAGAACCACCATTAACGGAGGATTCTAAATATAGTTTTGTATCGTTTGGCTTTTTAGAGAATTGATAGTAAACGCTTGGATCTGTAATAGAAATTCCAATTTTTCTAGCACTACCACCACTGATTCTTATTTGACCTAAACCTAGGGTTGCGCCTGGAACATCAACAACATCTAATGATACACCTGGAGTTCTATCATTTATACCTACAAAACCATAATCTCCACTTACTGAAAGACCGAAAACTCCAGCATCTTCAAAAATTGTAAAACCATTATCATTTTGAGCGGTGAAGCCCGTAAAAGATTGAGACAATTCATCTCTTGTTATTTTATTGTCTTGTGAGGAATTGGCATTCGATATTAAAAAAATGTCGTCTCCCAAAACATTTGCATTTAGTTTGTCCGATAAAGATGAAAGAGGGATTGACATATTAATTATTTAAATATCCTTTATAATTAAGATTTACACTTAAAATGTCGTCGGCAGTTGAATTAAATTCTTGAGATATTAGTTTAACATTATTAAATGATTGATTAAAAATATTTATTCCTAAAGCTTTTTGATATAAAAGCAAATCATCGCCTCCATTAACTCTTAAATTTTGCTTGTTAGTCGGTGTGCTGCCAATCTCTAAAACTTCATCTTGAAAAATTGTTCCATTTATTGATATTGAAAAATTAGCATCTGTATCATTATTCAATATATCATATAATGATTTTGAACTGTAATCATCAACTTCTAAAGTAAAAGACGCTTCAATTTCAATAGGTAATTTTAATAAAACTTCAGAAGGTATATAGTTTAATATGGGCGGCAACAATACTGATGGAGTATAACCGCTTTGATATAATGTATAAATAGGTTCTTTCGGGCAATTAATGGTATAATTAAAATTTGTAATTCTATTTGTGCTAGATCCACTACAACTTAATACAATATCTTTTACTTGTGGAACTGATATAGATGAAGGTTTGCGATTTCCTGATGCATTATAATCTGGCCCCACATCTCCATAAACAACAATATCTGACGTTGTCGTTGGCACTTCTCCTACAGAACAAGAAAGATTTAATGAATTTAGATAGCCTGATAAAAAACCAAATTTTTTATTTGAATAATTTAAACTGCCGCGAAAAGATTTTGCTGTTCTATCTGGATTTTCTCCAGTAAATTTTAAAAACGGATCGTTATATAATAAATATTTACTTATAGAAAAACTTGCAACTGGTACTTCAGCGATAACTTGTTTGTTATATCCAACGCCTATTGTTTTGATTGGCGCGTAATTAATATTATAATTCCCATTAACTGATGTTATACCAGATATAGTACTATCATTTAAGAAAAAATAATTTTCGTAATTTAATGTCGCGCCTTTCATATTATGAATTTCTTGCTCCAGCTAATGAACCGCCAAATTGTTTTTCTTTTCTAATTACTTCGCCAACAGCAGCATATATCTTATTATTCAAATTCTTGGACAACTCAACATCTTGTTGTTCGTAGCTTGTTGTATTGCTTCCCATCTTTAAAGATCCATCTCTTTGAACGCTTGTATTAAAGTTAAATGAATTATTTGCGCTCGTATTATTATTAACCGTGGAGTTGCTATTTCCAGCACTACTAATTGATGAACCACCGCTTTGCATACCAGTTCCGTATCTTTTCACCATTGGAGAATCGTATAGTCCGCCTTCCATATAACCGGGAATCGTATCAGAAAGACGAGAACCAATTAAGCCGCCTGTTTGTTTGCCTGCTTTTTTTGGAGCAAATGGATTCATAGAACCTCTTTGATAAAAAGGAAGTTGACCACTTTGTAAAGGACCAGAAAAAATAGATTTAAATCCAGTATTAGGCGTTCCTCCTATATATTGACCTGTTGGGCTAAGTAAACCTTTATTCATTAAAGGTCTAATAGACATAGACTCTGCTTTAGTTAATTCAGCACCAGATGTTAATTTACCTGAAAGGGCTTGAGTTTTTGTAGCTTGCATATTTTGAGCCACATTAGAAATTCCTGCACCAATAGCTATTGTTGCAGCAGCAGCCACTAAACTACCAATCATTGCTGCTTTTTGTTGTTTGTCGGCTAGTTTTTTCGCTCTATCTTCTGCGGCTTTTTGTTTTGCAGCATCATTTAATTCATTATAATATGGATCGTTTTCTAATCCCATTTGAGTCATATTATTTTCCATGCTAGAAATGTCATTAAATTCTTTACTGAATGCTCCACCACTAGCAAAACGAGGTGCAGCAGAGAAATTCAAGGTATCAAGAGCAGCAGGACCACCCATCGCCATTACCGCTCTTCTATTTAATACATATTCACCATTCTCAAGCATAGCTGGATATTTATCGCCAGTTCCCGTGCCTGATATATACAT
>B570J29032_109958996_pt1 | contig 16950 bp, 17 predicted proteins | sample LakMenEpi16Nov12_FD_29032 | JGI IMG/M metagenome (IMG submission 29032) | reverse complement strand
ATGGAAATGTACATTCAATCAGTTGCTGGATTTGAAGGTCCTGGTGAATTCTTTAGCAAGTTTGGTCTAGAAATTCGCGACTCCATTAGGGTAGTTGTTGCTCGTCGCACATATGAAAAATATGTTCCTGTTGCAGCATATCCAAGACCTCGTGAAGGAGATCTTGTTTATATTGCAGCTTTAGCCAATTTATATGAAATCAAGTATGTGGAAGAAGAAAGAAACTTCTATACTCTTGGTCGTCGTCCTCCACTATTTTATTACTATGAATTGAGTATGGAATTGTACAAATTTTCAAATGAAAGATTTGCGACGGGCGTCAAGGAAATTGATGATGTTGGTCGCGCATATTCGTATACCCAAAACATGGCAATGGTCGCTGGAGGAAGCGGCGCATACAAGAGAGAAGAGATCGTGTATCAGGGTTCAAGCCTAGCATCAGCAACATCGACTGCGATAGTCAAAAATTGGTTCCCATCAAACAATATGCTACAATTGATCAATATCAAGGGTACTTTTTCTACAGGAGCTAATGTCATTGGATCAACATCAAATTCAAACTTTACATTGACTACATTCAATAGACAAGATTTCGACGGAGTATCTGACGAATTGACAAACAATCTTGAGATACAAACTGATGCAAATGGCATCATTGATTTTACCGAAACTAATCCATTCGGAGAACCTTGATGTCTGGAATATTTGGCAATCATTTCTATCATCGCATAACCAGAAAGATTGTTGTTGCATTTGGATCACTATTCAATGAAATTCAACTTGTGCGATACAATAAGGCAGGAACAACGGAACTTGAGCGTGTTCTTGTTCCCATAGTATATGCACAGAAAGAAAAATTCTATAATCGCATAAAAGGTGATCCAAATTTGCTAAAAAGCATTCAGGTAACACTACCTAGAATGTCTTTTGAAATCTCAGGCGTTGATTATGATCCTTCTAGAAAACAAAGTAGCATGATACGAAACACAAATCTTGCTACTGCTACAAATACAACTCAAAAAACACAGTACATGGGCGTTCCATATAATTATGATTTTAGTCTTTCAATATATGTTCGTAATATTGAAGATGGTTGGCAGATTGTAGAACAAATCTTGCCGATTTTCAATCCCGACTATACCATGACTCTAGATCTTGTTAGCACAATGGGTATCAAGAAAGATGTTCCGATCATATTGAAGTCTGTTAGATATACTGTTGATTCTGAAGGACCACACGATCAAGATGCAACTCGTGTTGTCATATTTGATTTGACATTTACGGTCAAAGCAATGCTATTTGGTCCTATTTCAGATTCCAAGATCATTAAAAAAGCAAATACGAATATGTATGGTACATTCTCAAGCGGAACATCTGGTGGTTCTTCGATATATGTTCTAGATCTTCAATCGGGGGGATTTAGTTCGTTCAAGACCGGAGAAACAATTTGGCAAGGCACTTCATATGAATTTGCTGATGCAAAAGCTGAAGTCATTGAACATGATACATCAAATAGAAAGCTATACATAAAAAATGTGTATGGATCGAAAAATTCGTTTGGTGCTTTTGTAAGTAATGTAGAAATAACTGGCGCGTCATCTGGAGCTAATTGGAATGTATCGAGTTCGTATGTTTCAAATATCAAACTGGTAATTGCAACAGTTGTTCCAGATCCAACAACTGCAAATGTGAATAGCGACTTTGGATTTACGGAAACGATAATAGAATTTCCCAATACACTAGGATTATAATGAGCAAGATTGATGATAACTTGAGTGAGATATTGAATATCGAACCAGTAAAGAAACAGGAAATAGTTCCTGTTCAAGCAGAACCTCAAAATGATACGCAGACAGATTACGATTTAAGTCGTCAAACAATTCGTAATCTTGTTCGAAAAGGTGAAGAAGCACTTGATGAATTGCTCTTTGTCGCTAAACAAAGCGAAAGTCCAAGAGCATATGAAGTTGTTGCTGGTATGATAAAGAACATATCAGAAGTAACAAAAGAATTGATTGATCTACAAAAGAAAATGAAAGAATTGAATGAAGATACACCAAAGTCTTCTAGCGGCGTAAATGTACAAAATGCAGTATTTGTTGGATCAACAGCAGAACTTCAAAAACTATTAAGACAAAACAAAGAACAACAGACCGATGGCTGATACTATTGCATATATGTCCAATCCGAATCTTAAGCGCGCAGGCGTCAAGATTGAGTGGACTGAAGATCAAGTCAAGGAATATGTGAGATGTTCCGAAGATCCTGTTTACTTTGCATTGAACTATATCAAGATTGTCAACGTCGATGAAGGTCTTGTTCCTTTCAAGATGTGGAAATTCCAAAAACACATGCTTGAAACATTTCACAAAAATCGTTTCGTCGTTTGTAAAATGCCACGTCAGGTTGGTAAATCTACAACGATTATCGCATATCTTTTACATCAGATTCTATTTCGTGATAACACAAGTGTTGCAATGCTTGCAAATAAAGGATCAACTGCTCGCGAACTATTGAGTCGTCTACAGCTTGCATATGAAAATCTGCCGATTTGGTTGCAACAAGGAATTGTTACCTGGAACAAGGGTAACATTGAACTAGAAAACGGATCAAAAGTTCTAGCTGCTGCAACATCATCAAGCGCAGTTCGTGGTGGATCATATAACATTCTATTCCTTGACGAATACGCATTCGTTCCAAACAATCAAGCCGATCAATTCTTCAATTCTGTGTATCCTACGATTTCTTCTGGTAAAACATCTCAGGTTCTTGTAGTTTCTACACCTAACGGATTGAATCACTTCTATCGTATGTGGTCAGATGCTACAAATAAGAGAAGCAATTATGTGCCGATTGAAGTTCATTGGTCCGAAGTTCCAGGTCGTGATGAAAGATGGAAAGAAGAAACGATAAGAAACACATCAGTTGATCAGTTTAGGGTCGAGTTTGAAACTGAATTTGTCGGCTCTTCTCATACATTGATATCTGGAGCAAAGCTCAAGACGCTTGTGTTCAACAATCCTGTTCGTCAAGATGGCAAATTGGATATTATTGAAGAACCGCAAAAAGATCATACATATGTCGTTACCGTCGATGTGGCTAGAGGTCAAGGTCTGGATTATTCTGCCTTTTCGGTCATAGATGTTACAACTGTTCCCTATAAACAAGTAGCAAAGTTTAGGGATAAAGAGATATCTCCTCTACTATTTCCAACTTTAGTTTTCAATGCCGGAACTGCTTATAACAATGCCTATGTGCTTGTAGAAATCAATGATATTGGTCAGCAAATAGCTGATATCATACATCATGAACTTGAATATGATAATCTTGTCAAGATACAAATCAAGCCTCGACAAGGTCAACAAATGTCATTTGGTCACACAAAAAAGATACAGTTTGGTGTCAAGACATCTGTGGCTACAAAGAGAATTGGTTGCTCAAACTTGAAAACATTGATTGAAAGTGATAAGTTGCTAATCATGGATTCAGATACCATCATGGAATTGATGACTTTTGTTGCAACTCGCGAATCTTTTGCTGCGGAAGAAGGTAGTCATGACGATTTAGCTATGACTCTAGTGCTTTTTGCTTGGTTTATAGCTCAAAGAAACTTTAGAGAGTCTTTAAGCGGAGACATTCGCACAGTGCTTCAAAAAGAACAACTAAATATATCACAAGAGGACATTGTCCCCTTTGGTGTGGTAGATGATGGTTTAGATCGCATAGATTTGATGGATAATATTGACAGACAAGAAAGATTATGGGTTGAGGACAGACGATTAAAAGCGCCATTAGATAGTTATGACTATGATTGGAGAGGTCGCTGGTGAAAACTGCAATTTCTATAAATATTTGATACAAGCATCAAAGATCTCTACTTCTGAAAGGAGTAAACAATGGCATTTCAATTGAGTCCGGGCGTAGTTACTACTGAAATTGACCTAACTACTATAATTCCTGCCGTCTCTACTACAAACGGCGGTTTTGTGGGTGATTTCGAATGGGGTCCTGCCAATACGATCATAACCCTTGATAGTGAAAACACCCTTGTCAACATTTTTGGCAAGCCAACAAATAATTCAGCTATTTCATTCTTTTCTGCTGCAAGCTTCTTGGCATATGGCAACAACTTGAAAGTTGTTCGCGCAATCAATTCTAGCTCAAAAAATGCTACAGCAAACGGAACTGGTGTATTGATCGAAAACAACGATCAGTGGTTCAATACATACAGAGCAACAACTACAGCAAATAGTGGCTGGGGTAATACCAATTTCATTGGCGTTGCCGCAACACATCCGGGTGCCCTAGGAAACTCAATCAAAGTAGCATACTGCCCAGCAGGAAATGCATCTCTATTCTCATCTTGGGCATATAACTCATTCTTTGATGCTGCACCCGGCACATCACAATATGCTGCTTCAAAAGGAGCAGCAAACGACGAAATTCACGTTGTTGTCATTGACGCAACAGGTCAAATCGCAACGGGCGGAACCCCAGCGGGTACAAATGCTGCTGGTGCAGTTCTAGAAACTTGGAAAAATCTATCAGTCGCATCTGACGCTAAAAACTGGGACGGTTCACCAAACTTCTACGGTGATGTTCTGGCTTCTCAATCAAACTGGATTCGTTGGCTATCACATCCTGCTAACACAACAAATTGGGGAACAGTCGCAACAAGCGGCGTAACATATGTTGGTGTTGGTGGATTGTCATCTGGAGTAGCAAATGGAACAACGCTATCTGGTGGCGTATATGCTTCAGCAACTGATGCAAATAAGCAAGTTTCTTGGGATAAACTAAAAGACGGCGATTCAGTTGATGTTTCATTGTTGATTACTGGTGATGCAAGCGGAACCGTAGCACAATATATCATCGACAATGTCGCTGAATATAGAAAAGACTGCGTTGCATTCTTGTCTCCATCTTCAGCTAATGTGGTCAATAATCCGGGTAGCGAAGTAACTGCAATTACCACACAAAAGAACACAAACATCTTTCGTTCATCTTCTTATGCAGTATTTGATTCCGGTTGGAAGTACATGTTCGACAAGTACAACAACGTGTATCGTTGGATCCCTCTAAATGCAGATATTGCAGGACTATGCGCTCGTACTGACACCACAAATGATCCTTGGTTCTCTCCAGCAGGATTAAACCGCGGTCAGATCAAAAATGTCGTAAAGCTTTCTTGGAATCCAAACAAGACAAATCGTGATGATTTGTATAAGATTGGCGTAAATCCTGTTGTTGCGTTCCCTGGTGAAGGAACGGTATTGTTTGGTGACAAGACAATGTTGACTAAGCCTTCAGCATTTGAACGCATTAACGTTCGTCGTCTATTCATTGTTCTTGAGAAAGCAATTGCTACAGCAGCAAAGTATTCTCTATTTGAATTCAACGATGAATTTACACGTTCACAATTTGTCTCTCTAGTTGAACCATTCTTGAGAGACGTACAAGGTCTTCGTGGAATTTATGATTTTAGAGTTGTTTGCGACGAAACAAACAATACTCCAGAAGTTATTGATCGTAATGAATTTATTGGTGACATTTACATCAAGCCTGCACGATCAATCAACTTCATTCAATTGAACTTCGTTGCTGTTAGAACTGGCGTAGCATTTGAAGAAATAGTTGGAAGATTCTAATAAATAGAAAATAAAACGGGAGTATTTTAGATGCCTTTTAATATTCAAGAATTTCGCACAGCAATGAATTATGATGGGGCAAGACCAAATCTGTTCGATGTAAGCTTGACCCTTCCTGCTGGTATTCTTGGAGCTGCTGGTTTTAGTCGTGAATTCACGTTCATGTGCAGAACTGCGCAGCTACCTGGATCATCAATTGGTTCAGTAGTTGTACCATACTTTGGTCGTGAAGTAAAGTTTGCAGGAAATAGAGTGTTTCCTGATTGGGCAGTTACGGTAATCAATGATGAAGATTTTCTAGTCAAGAACTCATTTGAAAGATGGCTAAGTGCTATCAATCAGCACGAATCAAATAGAAGATCACCAACTTTTGTGAATTCAAGAAACTATTCAGTACAAGCAACTGTTAGACAATTTGGAAAAACTGGATTTCCTATCAAAACATACAAGTTTGTAGGAATGTTCCCAATTGACGTTTCACCAATCGATCTTGATTGGGGTGCAAACGATACAATTGAAGAATTCGCAGTAACATTCCAATATCAGTACTGGTTGTCAGATACTACTGACGGTAGAGCATAATTTTTTTGCATCTTATATCATGATATTTTTGAAGGGAAAAGTAAATGGCTAATTGGAAGTTATTTGGGTTTCAAATAACAAACGAAAAGACCAAGAAACAGGAAGAGCCAAAAGACATTTCTAACATAACAGAAAAGTCTTTTGCTCTTCCTCAAAATGACGACGGTGCCGTTACGCTTCAGACAGGGGCGTATTTTGGCACCTATGTCGATTTGGAAGGTGTTGTTCGTAACGAAATCGAACTCATCACACGCTATCGTGAAATGGCAATGCAGCCAGAACTTGAAACTGCAATTGATGACATCGTCAATGAAGCAATCGTCATGCAGGGTCACGAAGAACCTCTAACAATCAATATTGATGATCTAAAAGTATCCGATACTATAAAAAAGAGAATTCGCGAAGAATTTGAAAATATTCTTAGAATGTTGAACTTTGGTAATATGGGTTCAGAACTATTTCGTCGTTGGTACATTGACGGAAGAATGTTCTACCATGTCGTCATTGATGAAACTAGACCAAGAGATGGTATCAAGGAACTAAGATACATTGATCCAAGACGTATTCGTAAAGTTCGTGAAATTCAAAAAATGAAAGATCCTGCAACAGGCGGCGATATCATCAAGACGGCTCGCGAATACTATCTCTATAATGAACGTGGTATTATTGGCGCACATTCAAATCTTGGTATGAGAATTGCACCAGATGCAATCGTCAACGTAAATTCTGGTTTGATGGATTCTCGTCGTGCAATGGTTCTATCATATTTGCACAAGGCCATCAAGCCACTAAACCAGTTACGTATGGTCGAAGACGCAACTGTCATTTATCGTTTATCTCGCGCACCAGAACGTCGCGTGTTCTACATCGACGTAGGCAACTTGCCTAAGGTCAAGGCTGAACAATATCTTCGCGACATCATGGTCAAGTATCGTAACAAGCTTGTGTATGACTCAAGTACAGGCGAAATCAGAGATGATCGCAAGCATCTATCAATGCTTGAAGACTTTTGGCTACCTCGCCGTGAAGGTGGTAAAGGTACAGAAATTCAAACTCTTCCAGGTGGTCAAAATCTTGGCGAAATGGAAGATGTCAAGTACTTTGAACGCAAGCTATACAAGTCTCTTGGCATTCCAATTTCTCGTTTGGAAATGCAACAAGGTTTCTCTATTGGTAGAGCGTCTGAAATTACAAGAGACGAATTGAAGTTCTCAAAGTTCGTGTTTAGACTTCGCAACAAGTTTTCAACTTTGTTTGATGAAGCTTTGCGTGTGCAACTATCATTGAAGGGAATTTGCACAGTCGAAGAGTGGGATTATTTCAAAGAAAATATCTATTACGATTTTATAACGGACAATAATTTTGAAGAGCTAAAGAAAGCAGAATTGATTCAAAATCGTATAACGGTACTTCAATTTGCAGATCCTTATATTGGTAAGTATTTCTCTACTTTATGGGTTCGTAAGAACATTCTGAATCAAACAGATGATGATATACAAGAAATTGATCAACAAATTGCTGTTGAACAACAAGCGGCCATGGAACAACAACAAGCAATGGATCAACAAATGCAGCCAACGAGTCCGTTGGCACCTCAACCAGATGGGACTACACCACAAGTTGATGTCAATACTGCATTTCAAAATACAACCAATCCTGGAGAGTCGGCATTGGATAATGCTGTCAAAACTCAGCTAAAAGTTGAGGATAAATCCAATCTAAATAATATACTAAGAGTAATAAAAAATCGAAGAGAAGTTTTATGAGCAAAGAAATTACAAAAAAAATTGTCGAGGACATTTACGGCAATCGATTTGTTTCTTTGAAAGAAGATTTTTCCACAATAATCTCACAAAAAGCTACATCTTTATTGGAAAATATGAAGATTGAAGCTGCAAAAGCTTTATTCAATAAAAAGATGGTCAATGAAGGACCTAATGATCCAGTGGGTTCTGTGCAAACAAGAGGTGGAAATTATCCTGTTTATAGAAGACCATCTGATCCAGCACAAAGTTTTCGTTCTGCTTTCGCGGACGCAGTAGATCGTGGTGATACAACATTTCCATGGAGAGCTGCTGACAATGTAGAAAGAACATATAGCACTGGTAGACAACAGAGACCTGCACCAGCTGCAGCACAACAACCATCAGGCGGACAATCACCAAATCCAGCAGCATCACAAACACCAACACCTGCTCCAGCAGCAAGTCAGCCTCAAATTCCTATGCCATCAGCACATCCAGATGCGGCAGATGCATCACAGCCAGTTTCAAGATCATCTGGATCGCATGGCTCTTCAGATAGAGCAGACAGAGAACCAATTACCAGATCATATGTTGGTGTTGCTGCTGAAAGGGGTGCAGTCGATTCATTCTTACAATCAAGAAGAAATGTTTAAGGTTATTAGAAATGAAAAAAGAAATAATAGAAAACATCTATAATCAAAATTATGCTTCTCTTAAAGAAGATATATCTAAAGTTATTTCTGAAAAAGTAATTTCAATTTTAGAGCATAAAAAGGTTTATGCTGGTAAAAAGTTTTTCTCATTGAACGAAGGTGATTCTGAAGATAAGTCTTGGGATCGAACATTAGATTATGCAAGACTAGGAAGATCAGCACCTACTGTATCAACTCATACAGGACAAGAGTATTCTTCTGTTAGTGATTGGTTAAAAGATGCGAAAGATCAATTTAGTGGTAAAGCACCTTCACGAGATGTTGCCTCACAAAAAAAACCAACTCAACCAAGTCAAATAGAAGCTCCTGCTTTAATAATGCCTTCTGCACCTTCTACTTCTGCTGGCCCAAGTGAGCCTGGATATACACCACCAGTAGCCCCTGCACCAGCACCTGCACCAAGACCTGCGGCTCCTTCTAGACCAGCACCTAGACAAGCACCTGCACCTGCACCTGCGCCAGCTGCACCTGCACCTGCGCCGGCATCGGCATCAAGACCAGTGCCTGGAGCAGCTGACACCTCTCAGCCACAAGGTGGTTCTGGAGTAAATCAGTGGAGACAAGCTGATAGAGCTAAACAAAAAGAGCGTGAAAATCAACCCAGTGGAGCATCTGCAGCAGATGCCTTGACAGCTGCGGCTTCGGCAGCAGGTGCCTCTTTATTAAAGCGTTTGATGTCAAAATCCAAAACATCAACGCCACCTGAACTTGCTGCACTACCAAAACCTAAAGCCCCTCTCGCTTTACCTGCACCACCTCGTGCTTTACCTGCACCAAGAAGTCAAGAAGCACCATCTTCACAATCATCAAGAAGTGAAACAGGAACTCAACGTAGAGAACGTTCATGGTATAAAGACCCAGCAACTGGTCGATATGTAAGTCCAAGCAACCCTGCTTATAATCCCGCACAACCTACTGTTAATCGTGACGCAGCAACAGGTCAATGGAGATCAAGAGTGGGTAGTGCGCCATTAGGAAATCCATTTTCAGGTGGTGCTGGACCACAACCCCCTATAGAATCTAAGGGAAGAATTACAAGACCACCTACAAGCTAAGAGAGATAATCAAATGAGCAATCAAGTAAAAAAAGAAATTGTTGAAGACATCTATAATCAGAAATATGCTTCTTTAAAAGAAGATATATCTGGGATTATTTCAAAAAAAGCAGTATCTACACTAGAAAATATGAAATCTGATGTAGCTAAAAAGTTTTTTCAGGCAAAATAAATATAAAAATGAAGACAATCAAAAGCTTTTTTTCCGAATCAATAACTAAAGAAGACAAGACATTGATCAAAGAGGATCATTATATTGATCCTCCAAATATCATTATCTTAAAACGCAAAGCTATTCGCGTTTTTCCAGATGGGAAAAGAGTTGCTCTATACTATGCAGATAAGATTGATCAATATGTAAGCATTCCATATCATGGACCAAATTTTGGTAAAAAAGACATCGTCCAATTCAATCAATTCAATGAAGAATGGGTACCAAGAGGTAACATTGGTGTATTAATGCAAATAGTAGAAAATGGTGAACCTTTAGATGTCTCTTTTGAAGATAATTTGTCAATGAAAGTAGATGCTATGACTGCACAAGCAATCGTTAATCTTTATAATAATGTAAATACGACCAATAAATATAAAATTGAAAGAATGGTAAACAAAGACAAAAATAGTTTTGCAAAAGTTGCCGCCTTTGCTCATGGCGCACATACAGGATTATAAGAAATGGCAAATACATCACAAAAACTAATTGATTCTGAAAGAAGAGTCGTTTATAAATGGACGGGCAATACTGCTGAAGCAGCTGTTGTAAAAATTGATGCAGGTGCATTGAATTTTTCATTAAATGCGAATAATCAGCTTCTTGGATCAGGAACTGATCGCAAATCAATTTATCGTTTAGCTCTAAAGAAAGTGATTTATGACGTTGCTCCAGGTCAAGCGTCAGGAAATGGTTATGTTGAGTTGTATTGGACTGGCACACCAAATCAAACAATGTTGACATTGTCAGGTCGAGGACAAATGGACTTTGCAGAAGGTGGCGATGGTATTGTTATTACAAACAATGCAACTGGTGCCGGAGCAAATGGGAATGTTGGTCTACAAACGATAAATTTTGCTTCTACAGGTTGTTCATATACGATCATCGCAGATTTTAGAAAATATTCAAGCGACTACGGATCATTTGGGAGCTAATTAATGTCATCAACAAGAAATTTAGTCGATTCAATAATTTCAGATAATCTAAATGAAGCTTCCGAAAATCTTTCCGAATCTTTTGTAGAAATTTTGAAGCAAAAATTGGTAGAAGCAAAAAAGATTGTTGCCGCAAAGTATGATATTGCAGAACTTGCAGAACAAATTGAGAATATGAACGAAGGTAATGTCATTAACAATGGTCGCTTCAAGATTATCAAGGCACGAATTCGTGCTGGAAAAGTTCAACGTCGTGTAAAAAGATCTGCTGTTCCTGGCATGACAATACGCGGCGGAAAGCTTATTCGTATGACACAAGCCGAAAAAAGAGCAAGAAAGATGGGTGCTCGTCGTGCAAAAGTCAAGCGTCGTGCTAAACTATTTCGCGCACTACAGAAGCGCAAACGTTCAATGATGAAAAGAAAGGCTTTAGGTATAAGATGAAGCTTATAAAAGAAGTTGTAGAAGAAGTACGCTATCTGACCGAAGAAAATACAACAGGTCAAAAAGAACATTTTATTGAGGGCGTATTCCTACAAGCTGAACGTCAAAATAGAAATGGTAGAGTATATCCAATGGATATTCTACAAAGAGAAGTACAAAGATATACTTCTAATTACATCATGCAAAATCGTGCATTTGGTGAACTTGGTCATCCAGATACTCCAACGATCAATTTGGATCGCGTATCACACATGATCAAGGATTTGAGACAAGAAGGCACGAATTATGTGGGTAAAGCTAAGATACTAGACACTCCTTATGGAAAAATTGTGAAGAATTTGATTGATGAAGGCGCCAAGTTGGGTGTATCTTCTAGAGGATTAGGTTCACTAAAGGCCAGAAACGGCGTGAATATGGTACAAGATGATTTTTATCTGGCTACAGCAGCAGACATTGTTGCAGATCCATCAGCTCCAGATGCATTTGTAAGAGGCATCATGGAAGGCAAGGAATGGGTAATTGATAATGGTCAATGGAAAGAAGTTGACTATGATCATGCAAAAAAAGCTTTGAATGAGGCAAGTAGACGAGATTTTGAAGATGTCGCACTACGCCAATTCAAAAACTTTCTTTCAAAACTTTAATTATTATAAATAGTCAAATATAAAGGAGTAATAGTAAACATGGCAAAGAAAAATCTAGCTGAAGCAGCTGCAGCCATTCTTTCAGGCAACATGGCTTCTTTGGCACCAATGTCAAGAGTATCTGAACCTTTTGGTTCAACAGGTCCAAATCCTTCAGTTGGCACACCTGGTCAAGAAGGTCATCCAGCACTAGTTCAGCCTGCTATTGCTTCTGCTGATGAGGCTGGCATCACAAGGGCTATTGCTGCAGTTGGCGGAGCAAAGCCACCAGGAGCACAGCCAGCACCTGCTTCTAAGGAGTCTATGAAAGGCGCTTCTCCTCAAATGGAAGAAGAAGAGGAAGAAGAAGACAAGAAAATGATGAAGGAAGAGGAAGACGAAGAAGAAGAAAAGCACACCAAGAAGAGCAAGAAAGAAGACGATGAAGATTATGAAGAATATTCCATGAAGGAAGATCTTGACGCTCTTTTCCATGGTGAAAATCTTTCTGAAGACTTCATGAACAAGGCTGCAGTAATCTTTGAAGCAGCTGTAAATGCAAAAGCAAAAGAAATTGAAGAACAAATTCAAGAACAGTATGCAGAAATCCTAGAGCAGGTTTCTGAACAACTCAAGGAAGAAATGACCGAAAAAGTAGACGACTATCTAAATTACGTCGTTGAAGAATGGGTCAAGGAAAACGAGTTGGCAATTGAATCTGGTCTTCGTTCCGAACTAACCGAAGACTTCATTGCAGGTCTTCGTAATCTGTTCGTAGAACACTACATTGATATTCCAGAAGAAAAGGTGAGCGTTGTTGAGGAAATGACAGCTCATGTCGTTGAACTGGAAAACAAGCTAAACGAACAAATTGCTGCCACAATTGAAATCAATAAAAATCTAAATGAATACAAAAAAATGGAAGCAATTTACGATATTTGCGAAGGTCTAACTGCAACTCAAATTGAGAAGCTAAAGTCATTGTCGGAAGGCATTGAGTTTACAAGCATTGAAGACTTCGTAGACGGTCTCAAGACACTACGCGAAAACTATTTCCCTGCAGCAGTATCATCAAAGTCAAATAACGTAAGACTTGATGAAGAAACAGATGTTGTGGAACAAGCCCAGAGTCTTGCAGAACAAAAACAAAAAGAAAACAAGACAGGTGCAGATCCAATCATGGACGCATATGTCAAGTCAATTAGTCGCACAGTTTTAAAATAATAATTCAAAAGGAGTTTACTAAAAATGCAACTTACTGAACAACTAGTCAACAAGTGGGGTCCTGTTCTGGATCATCCAGAACTTCCAAAGATCGCGGATCCTTACAAGAGAGCTGTTACAGCTATGGTTCTTGAAAACCAGCAGATTGCTTCTTCTCAGCAAGCAGCATTCATGGGCGGTGATCGTTCATTCCTATCTGAATCAGCTCCAACAAACGCAACTGGCTCTTCAATCAGCAACTACGATCCGATCTTGATCTCGCTGGTTCGTCGTGCCCTTCCAAACTTGATCGCATACGACATCTGCGGCGTTCAGCCAATGACAGGTCCAACAGGCTTGATCTTCGCAATGCGTTCAAAGTTTGACTCACAGACTGGAACAGAAGCTCTCTTCAACGAAGCTAACACAAAGTTCTCAGCTGCAAACAAGCTTGGTGCAAACGGTGCATCACAGAATCATCAGACTTCTACACCAGGAATTGAAGACTATACTCTTTCCAACACTGGTAACGGTATGACAACAGCTCAGGGTGAAGCTCTTGGCGACTCTGGTACAAACCTATTTGCTGAAATGGCATTCTCAATCGAAAAAGTTACAGTAACTGCTCGTGAGCGTGCATTGAAGGCAGAATACACTCTAGAACTTGCTCAGGACTTGAAGGCAATTCATGGTCTTGATGCAGAAACTGAGTTGGCAAACATTCTGTCAACCGAAATTCTTGCAGAAATCAACCGTGAAGTAATCCGTACAGTGTATTCTACAGCTGTACTTGGTTGCTCAGCTGGTACAACAACAGCAGGAACATTCGACCTAGACACCGACTCAAATGGTCGTTGGTCAGTTGAAAAGTTCAAGGGTCTGATCTTCCAGATCGAACGCGAAGCAAACGTAATCGCTCGTGCAACCCGTCGTGGTAAGGGTAACCTAGTAATCTGCTCATCTGACGTTGCTTCTGCAATGGCAATGGCAGGCGTACTACAGTATACCCCAGCACTTCAGGCTGATCTACAGGTAGACGACACAGGCAACACATTTGCCGGTCTTCTACACAACCGTATCAAGGTCTACATCGATCCTTACTACGGTTCAACAACAGCAGGAACAAACACATCTGAACTAGTAACAGTTGGTTATAAGGGTACATCACCTTATGACGCTGGTCTGTTCTACTGCCCATATGTTCCTCTACAGATGGTTCGTGCAATCGGACAAGACACATTCCAGCCACGTATCGGATTCAAGACACGTTACGGAATGGTCGCAAATCCATTTGCTGAAGGTGTAACAGCAGGTCTTGGACGCCTATCAAATCGTTCAAACGTCTACTATCGTATCTTCAAGGTTTCAAACCTTCTGTGATCTGAAGAACAATAAGAAAGCGTTACTACAACTTGAGGGGGAACTTCGGTTCCCCCTCTTTTTGTTCATAAATACTACAGAGGTAAGTTATGGCAAAATTAAATCAACAACCAACAAATACAAGTTTTCTTCAGGCGACAAAATTTCAGTTGTCGTTTACAAGACTTCCTAATCTAATATATTTTTGTCAAAACTTTAGTCTACCAGGATTATCAATGTCCGAAGTGACTAGAAGCACCCCATTTGTTGACTATTACTTGCCAGGTGATAAAGTAAGATATGAACCATTCGATGTCTCATTCTTGATAGATGAAGACCTACGCTCATGGCTTGAAATTCATAATTGGATTATTGGTCTTACATTCCCTAAAAACTTTGAACAACATCGTCGCTTGATAAAAGAAAATAAAGATTTTGGCGGAACAACCAGCGATGCAACAATGACAATCATGTCAAATAAAAATACACCAAATATTCGTGTCACGTTTAGAAACTGCTATCCCACATCAGTATCATCTATAGGGTTCAATTATACCGCCGATGCAAACACAATACTATCTGCGCGTGCATCATTCAGATATACCTATTTTGATGTTGACATTCTTTGAGTTTTAGTGTATATTGCACTAATATTCCAAGGAATTTATATTATGATCAAGAACATAGATGACCTAATGGAGTCGTGGAAAAAAGACTCACAGATCGATAGTACGGAACTTGGTACAGAATCCATTCGCCTATCGTCCCTGCATTCAAAGTACATAGAAGTGTACAAGACGCAAAAGATGCGTTGTCAAAAACTTCAATTTGATCTCAATAAACTTACCAAATTGAAGTGGAGATATTACGACGGTAAGCTGAACGGAACAGATGAACTGACTGAACTTGGTTGGGAGCCAATGCGTGAAAAGTATCTTCGCGCAGACATAAGCACAATGATATCTGGCGATGATGATGTGCTAGAAATCCAGACTAAATTAAACTATACGGAACTTTTCGTAGATTGTTGCGAAAAGATCATCAAGGAAATCCATCAGCGAAGCTTCAACTTGAAGAACGCTATAGAATGGCAGAAGTTTACACAAGGTGTCTGAAAAAATAATCGTAGCAAAAAAAGATGAAGCATACATAATGATCTCTTGCGAGCGCGGCGTCGCTCGCGAAATATCAGAATATTTTACATTCTATGTTCCTGGATATCAATTTACTCCAGCATTCAAAAGTAGAGTGTGGGATGGCAAGATACGTTTGTATGATACTAGAACATCCACACTGTACTACGGACTCATAACACATCTTGAGTCATTCGCTAAGGAAAGAAAATACACCCTTGTCTATGATGATGAGGTTCTTCAAACGACATCCTTCTCCCTTCACGAAGCAAAGGAATATGCCGACTCCCTGCATATACAAAGTCGTAACAAAGATATTGACGCTCGCGACTATCAGATTGAAGCGTTCGCGTATTCCATACGTAATCGTAGACAAATGCTTATATCTCCAACAGCATCAGGTAAATCATTAATAGCATATCTTATCACAAGATACATGACCGATCAAGACAAAAAAGGTCTAATTATCGTACCAACGACATCTCTTGTCGAGCAGCTATATTCAGATTTCCAAGATTACTCTACAAAGAATGGCTGGAGTGTAGAAGAAAATATCCACAGAATTTATTCTGGTCGTGAAAAGTTTTCCGACAAACTTGTCACAATCTCAACATGGCAATCTTTGTATACACTACCCAAGCACTACTTCAACTACGAGTGGGTGATTGGAGACGAAGCACACAATTTCAAAGCCAAGTCATTGACAACGATCATGACAAACTTGGACAAAGCATCTCTACGAATTGGCATGACAGGTACACTCGACGGAACAAAGACGCACAAGCTTGTTCTTGAAGGTCTTTTTGGACCAGTGCGAAAGACCGTGACCACAAAAGAACTAATCGATAAGAAACAGCTCTCGGACTTTGAGATCAAGTGTCTTGTGCTAAAATATCCGGAAGAGATTTGTCGTCTTCTAAAAGATGCCAAATATATCGATGAGATGAAATATCTTGTTACCAGCGATGCTCGAAACAAGTTTATTCGTAATTTGGTTCTCTCGCTAGAGGGGAACACATTGATTCTTTTCCAATATGTAGATAATCATGGAAAGGGATTGCACAAGTTGATTGAAGAAAAAGCTGATGGAAGAAAAGTCTTTTTCGTTCATGGTGGAACGGAAACTGAGACCAGAGAAGATATTCGTGCGATTGTCGAGAAAGAAAACAATGCAATCATTGTTGCATCTTATGGAACATTCTCTACAGGTATCAACGTTCGCAATCTACACAATATCATATTTGCCTCTCCATCAAAGAGTCGAATTCGAAATCTGCAATCAATTGGTAGAGGTCTTCG